>ENA-OPYU01000045-OPYU01000045.1-human-gut-metagenome-genome-assembly--contig:-NODE-45-length-41325-cov-3.163066_pt1 | contig 41325 bp, 47 predicted proteins | sample MGYA00242637_ERZ504482 | MGnify/ENA primary metagenome ERZ504482 (study PRJEB26092, sample SAMD00036237) | human gut metagenome | host: Homo sapiens | study: EMG produced TPA metagenomics assembly of... | reverse complement strand
TCTTTACCGGATGCGGCTGCTTACTTCCGCAAATATACGGTCTGCTTTTGCTTCATATTCTTCCCGTAGGGAATCTGCCAGCTGATTGAGTTCTTCCGCTCTTTTTCTGTCTTTCATTGATTTCGTATTGATGTATACATTCAATGATGCGCCCTGCATGGCAGATTTTAAAAGTGTTGCTCCGACTCCAGCGTCACTTAATGCGATCCGGCTGCCCTTTGCAGCAAATACTTCGACAAGGTCAATGCCTCTGGCACAGGTCTTCATGATCTCGATCGGAACACCACATGCCACATTCAGTGCATTCTCCATGATCTCTTCTTTTTCTGCAATCTCTTCCGGCGTAGACTTCGGAAGTCCGTATGCTCTACTGAGCGGCTCAAATGCTTCCGCATCCTTATCCATCAGTTCTAAGAATTCTTTTGCGATCTCATCCGCCTCTTTCTTGCATTCGATAATTTCATCTTCTACATCTGCATATGTTTTCTTTCCCACTGTCAGGCTTCCAACCATATTGCCCAGCGCAATTCCGACAGCCCCGGTTAAAGCGGCCGCTCCGCCACCTCCCGGAACAGCCGCTTTACTTGCAAGCACTTCTATAAAATCTTCACACGTCTGTAATTTAAAGTTTCTATTTGAATCTTCCATGTTATACCTCATTTTCTAAAATTATGGGTACATTATACACTGCGGGCTCTTTTACTGCAATATGCTAAATTATTCCATCTATATTCCGAGAATAATCTTGATCATCAGTAATACGAGCACAAGTAAGATAATCGGCTTGATGACCTTTACCCCGTTCTTCACAACCATATGTGCACCAAGATAATGTCCTGCAATGCTGAATATGGATGCCGAAAGTCCCAGTACCCATAAGATCTTCCCTGCCAGAACAAATGTAATTAACGCCGATATATTCGATGTCAAATTGACAACTTTTACGTTTCCTGTTGCTTTCTCTATATCGAGCTTTCCTAATTTGGTAAATGTAAGCAGTAAAAATGTCCCGGTTCCCGGTCCGTAAAATCCATCATAGATGCCGATCACGAATGAACATGCAGCCATGATCAGATACTGTTTCTTTCTGGTAAATCCTTCCGGGATCACCGGCTTCAGATCTTTGTCACGTAATACACAGAACGCCACGACCGGAAGAACAAAGACCAGTACCGTCTTTAATACTTTGTCACTGATGACCAATGCCAGGTTCGCTCCTGCGATTGAACCAACGAACGCACATGCTACCGTTCCGGGAACCAGAAACAGATCCACACATCTGCTCTTCACAAGATGCCATGTCGACACTGCCGTTCCCGTTGCCGATGATAATTTATTCGTTGCAATTGCATTGTGTACCGGAATTCCTGCGAACATATAGGCCGGCAATGAAATCAGGCCTCCTCCTCCGGCAATCGCATCCACAAAACCGGCAAGAAATACCAGCGGGCATACGATAAAGAATTCATGTAAATTCATAAGTTTCTCTCCTTCATACTCTCTAATCCATAAATTAATCTATCGCATCGCTGTATTCATGTCAAGTTTCTGAATCCTGATTTCTTATGCTCCGATATCTACATTGTAAATTCTACTTCTATATCCCTGTTTCCCGGAATCCGGTACTCCTCTTCCACATCCGATCCCCAGCTGTCGATTCCTCCGACACCCCGGACTGCACCATAAATGCATAGTACCGTTCTCCTTGCCGGCGGCAGCTCTTCCTGATGCGTTGCATTTTCAAGTTCTTCTGAAGTATACGGAAGGCAGGAGAATGCAAATTTCGAATGGCTGATCTCATTTCCGGCACGGAATGTCAGTTCACTCTGTTCCATGTGTCGTTTTCGGTTATCCAGAACCTTACTTCTTTTTACTTTCACCCATTCGGTATCCACATGCATTCCACATTCCTGCGGAACCAGATATGGTGTGACCGGCAGACCTTCCACCTCATAGATACCATGAACTCCTCCGGCTTTTCTGTCCGGATAAGTCTCGCCCGATAAGCCTTCATAGACAAACCCATCTGCCTCTGTTGGTATGATAAAGCGTATACCGAATGCCGGAAGTTCCGGAAGGCCTTCTTTTCCGTAATAGTGTGCTCTCACTCTGACATTTCCATCAGAAAATACCAGATACGATACTTTTACCTGTGTTGACGGAACAGTTAATGTCTCATATGTAAATACAATTTCTACACGTTCCGCAGTTTCTTTATCCGAATATTTATTATTTACCGGTGCAATTGGTTTTTCTATCCTGATTCCGTCTATCTGCACCTGGACATCCACACATTTTTGAAACATATCTGCGGCCAGCCACATACCGGATCGGAACGGAAATCCATTTCCCCGGTCATTGTCTGTTGTTGCCCTCCAGAATGTCGGCTTTGGAGTGCGGTATAGCCATTCCTTTCCGGACTTCACCATGGACTCCAGTCCTCCTGTCTGATAAGAAAAAATCAGATGAAAATCTTCTCCGTGCACCCCGATTGTCACATCTCCATATACAATCCTTAATTTCCCTCTATCTGCGTAATCCATAGTAATGTCTCACCTCCTGCATAGCCGGCTTTTCTGTTCGGTCTGCAAATAGAATACCGTTTCCGGAAAATTCATAATCAGACGGTCTGTCATCAAAATCACCGCCATAACGCAAAACTTCTCGTCCTGTCACTTCATCTTTCACCCAAAGTGCCTGATCCATATAATCCCAGATGAATCCCCCCTGATAATTATCATATTGGTCCAGTAACCGGATATAAGATTCCATTCCTCCCAGGGAATTTCCCATATCATGCATATATTCACACAAGAGAAATGGTTTTTCGGATTATTCTCCAGATATTCCTTTACATTCTCCGGTGATGTATACATCTGGCTTTCCATATCTGAAATCACATCTTCATATGAACGGTTATGGCAGACCCCTTCATAATGTACCAGTCTGTCCGGATCTTTTTCCTTATAATATTGGTTCATCTCTCTTAATACATTGCCTGCATAGGATTCATTTCCCAGTGACCAGAATAATACAGATGTATGGTTCTTAAATGTCTCAAAATTCGAAACGGCACGGTCCAGAGTGCATGCTCTCCAACATTCTATATTTCCCGGAACATTCCATGACGGCTCTGTTGCTCCCATCTTCTGCCATGATCCATGTGTCTCCAGATTTGTCTCCGCCATCAGATAAATTCCAGCCTGATCACACCTGTAATACCAGGAGATATGATCTGGATAATGACAGGTTCTGACTGCATTGATATGATTGCGCCGGATGCATTCAATGTCCCATTTCTCGTCGGCTTCGGTAATACATCTTCCGCTCCGGGCATTCCATTCGTGCCGATTCACACCATTGATGATCAGGCGCTTGCCATTCAGCAGCATCTTTCCATCTTTTAACTCAATCTTGCGGAATCCGATCGGATAAGGTACAACTTCTACCGTTTCGTCTTTTTCATTCTGTACTTCTATCAAAAGTTCATACAATATGGATCCGTATTACTCCACGCATTTACCGTCTTTTTTAACTCATACCGGAAATGCAGAACATTATTCACCGATCCTTCGACCGGGAGATTCGTCTGAATTGCCGGATCATCCAAATTCTCCGTCTCATCCAGTAATACTGTCTTTGTCTCGGCTGCATTGTCTTTCAGCGAAATCTTTTATTTTTCCCCCGGGTATATTTTTTGCTTTCTTTTTTCGTGACAAACGGATATCCAGTTCTATTTCTGCCTTTCCGTCCTCCGGATGATAGATTGGACGTATCCACAGATCTTCTATATGAACTGCCGGAATTCCATACAGATTTACATCCCGGAAAATTTCCCTAAAAAAACGAAAGAAATCCTGATCCTCCAGAAATGCAGCCGTACTTCTCTTGTGTACTTCTACCGCCAGCAAATTGTCTTTCTCTTTTACATACGATGTGATATCAAATTCTGACACTGTGAAGCTGTCTTCTGCATAACCGACAAATTCTCCATTCACCCACACATAAAAGGCCTGTTCTACACCTTCAAAGCTTAATATGATCCTTTTTCCCTTTAATCCATCCTGCAGATCAAACTTTCGGATATAAGAACCTACCGGATTATACTCTGCCTGGCTGAACATGCCTTTTCCTTTTTCTTTTCCTGTTTCCGCCGGTCTTCTGTAGATATGGCCTTCCCACGGATACATTGTATTGATGTAATGAATCTTGTCATAGCCTGCCAGTTCAATATGCTGCGGAACTTTCATTTCATCAAAACTCCTGCACTGAAACCACTTCTGATAAAAATCAGCCGGACGCTCCATTGCATTCTCGGAATAACGGAACTTCCAGATTCCATTTAACGATTGCTTCAACCGCTGTTCTTTCTTTTCATAATCTTCTTTATTCTCATAAAACTTATGATCACTGTGTGCATCCAGACGATTCACCCGGAATACCTGCGGATCGTCTAACCATCTGATGTCTGCTTTCATTTGTCTCTTGCACCTCCATTTTTTTCTTTTCTGCCGGTCAGATATCAATAACTAAGAGCCTCTTTCCTCTCCATCCAGAAATGAATCCCTGTCGTGGAATCCATCCATCTGTCCTCATTAAAATCTTTCACCTCGACCCACTGTCCTTTTCTGTATACAAAATTTTCATCGACCAGCGACCAGGCTTCTTCAAATTCTTCCGTCTCATCAAACTTTTTATCGAAAGCACCTTTGCCTTACTGCAACGGCAGGATGGACGTGTTGCCGAAGTACGCTTTGCATCAGCAGGAATCAGAAGCTGTACCACCCTGTCATTCACACATTTCTTATATCCCAGGATTGGTCCGGTCTCCGGGCAGTGCATACGGAACCACTGGGTTGTATGATCGGACTGAATGCCGTCTAACTTTGCATGCTCAAGTACTGCTCCATAAAGGTTTGCTCCCCTGATATTGCATTCACGCATATCGCATTCACGAAATGCTGCTGTCTTCATATTCGCATTCTGAAAATCCGCACCATGCAGGGAATTCCCGTCAAACAATGCATTTTCCACACTGCTGTTTTTCAAATTCACATACTCCAGATTTACATTCTGAAACGAACTTAATGTGAAGTCCATATTATGCAGATCTGCTCCGCTCAGATCCATGTCTTTGAATTCACATTCCCGGAACGCCGGACGTTCTCCGGTATCTCTTAATTTTAAAGCTTCCAGAAGTGCTTCTTTTGTTATCTCTTTCATATGATCACGCCTCTTCACTCCCATTATTATCTATACAATTTCCATTTTTTACTGATAGTTTTATTATACAACAATTTCCAATAAAAGAAATCCTCAAAATACCAGGTATCGTCTGATATTTCGAGGATTCTATAATATCTCTGCTATTCTTAATTCAGGAAATCTGCATCATCAAAATAGTTGATTCTCATAGCAGCCTTTACATCCTGCAGTGTCTCTGCTGCTTTTGCCTCGGCTGCTTTGCTTCCTTCTTTCAGTATTGCGAATACTTCCGGAAGCTTCTGCTCCCATTCTTTTCTTCTCGCACGGATTGGTGCCAGCTCCGCCTGAAGTACCTTGTTCAGGAACTTCTTAACTTTGACATCACCAAGACCTCCTCGCTGATAGTGTGCTTTTAACTCATCCAGATTCTTATATTCCGGCCAGAATTCTTCAAAATATTCATCTTTGCAGAATGCATCGAGATAAATGAATACCGGATTACCTTCTACCTGTCCCGGATCTTCTACACGAAGATGGTTCGGATCTGTAAACATAGACATCACTTTCTTCTTCACAACATCTTCTTCGTCAGAAAGATAGATACAGTTGCCAAGTGATTTACTCATCTTGGCCTTTCCATCGATTCCCGGAAGTCTTAAGCATGACTTGTTAGATGGAAGTACGATTTCCGGATCTGTTAATGTCTCACCGTATACACTGTTGAACTTGTGCACGATCTCTTTACACTGCTCGATCATCGGCATCTGGTCTTCTCCAACCGGAACTGTTGTTGCACGGAATGCTGTAATATCGGCAGCCTGGCTGATCGGGTAACAGAAGAAGCCTACCGGGATACTTGCTTCAAAGTTTCTCTGCTGGATCTCTGCTTTTACCGTAGGGTTTCTCTGCACTCTGGATACTGTAACCAGATTCATATAATAGAATGTTAATTCTGTAAGCTCAGGAACCATTGACTGGATAAAAATGTGACATTTCTCAGGATCGATTCCACAAGCCAGATAATCCAGTGCTACGTTCATGATGTTCTGACGTACTTTTTCCGGATGTTCGGCGTTATCTGTCAGTGCCTGCGCATCTGCGATCATAATATAGATCTCATCATATTCTCCTGAATTCTGTAATTTTACACGTTCTTTTAATGAACCTACATAATGACCAACATGAAGACGTCCCGTCGGGCGGTCACCTGTTAAAATAATCTTGCTCATCTTACTTATCTCCTTAGCATATATTTTCATAACCTGTATGGAAATACAGATTCTTTTTCCTAATTATTTTATTATAATTCTTTCTAAAGAGAGCGTCAATACAGTAAAAAAATGCATCCTTCTACCTTTCCGGATCCAAGCTGGATTCTTCTGATAAAACAATGCATTTATTCTATATTTATATTTAAAATTTATGCTGCTCCCCGGCTTCCGTTCCTGCATGCAGCTTCAAATTCTTTTAATTTTCTCTTAGCTTCGTTACTGAGATTCTTTGGTACATCTATCTGAACAGTCACATACTGATCTCCATATCTTCCTGCATCCTTCATAGACACGATTCCTTTGCCTTTTAACCGGATCTTCGTTCCGGACTGCGTTCCCGGATTGATCTTGCAGACCACTCTTCCGGTAAGTGTCTGTACCACTGCTTCTCCTCCCAGCACTGCCGTAGTAAACGGAATCGTGACTTTTGAATATACATCCATATCTTTTCGTTCGAATCCCGGACGTTTGCCGACTCTGACTTTTAATAACAGATCTCCTGCTTTGCCTCCGGACACTCCCGGCATTCCTTTTCCTCTCAGACGGATGCTTTTTCCGTCGCTGATACCTGCCGGAATATGCACTTTCAATGATTTTCCTGCCACATTGCTGCCCTGTGCATCTGACAGCCGGATAACTTTATCTCCACCGAATGCAGCCTCATCAAATGTTACATCTATTTCAGCTGTCACATCGGAACCATCCTGCCGGAAATTTCCGCCACCGCTAAATCCTTTTCCGAATCCTCCAAATCCGTGAAAGCCGCTTCCTGCTCCTTCCGAGAATCCACCGCCGAATATATTCTTCAGGATGTCATCCATATCGCCGCCTTCAAAATGATATTCATGAAAGCTGCCATTTGGTCCGTTATAGCTATAGGTGCCGCCTCCCGGTTCACTTCCATAACCGTAGGCTCCACTGCCCCCGGCACTGCCGTCAAAAGCTGCGTGGCCAAACTGATCATACAATTTCTTTTTTTTCCGGATCACTCAGCACATTATAGGCTTCCGTTGCTTCCTTGAACTTCTCTTCCGCCTGTGCATTTCCGGCATTGGTATCCGGGTGGTATTTCTTGGCCAGTTTACGATATGCTCTTTTGATCGTTCCCTTGTCTGCACTCCTGCTGATTCCAAGAACATCATAATAATCTCTTTTTGCCGCCATTGTTCTCCCTCCCGTCATTTGCTTTTCTATATGTGTTTTTATGATATGATACCCCACAGGCTCAATACCTGTGGGGTACCATCACTCTTTTTTATGTCTATGAGCTTTCATTAACCTTCAATTGAAATGTAATGTTTCTTCTCTTCTACCGGTTTTGCTTCCTCTTTCGGAACACTGAATGAAAGGATTCCACTTTCATATTTCGGGTGTACATCCTCTACCGTTACATGTTTTCCTACATAGAAGCTTCTGCTCATGCTGCCCGCATAACGTTCTTTTCTGATATAGTTACCTTTCTTATCTTCCTCATCTTTATCCAGTCCTTTAGCTGCACTGACGGTAAGTACACCGTCTTTCAGTTCCATCTGGATCTCATCTTTCTTAAATCCCGGAAGATCAATATCAATCTCGTATGCATTTTCGGTCTCTTTTACATCTGTCTTCATCAGATTCTTAGCATGTTTTCCATACAGTTCTTTGTCGACATTCGGAAACGTCGGGAATGAAAAATCATCCATAAAGTCATCAAATAAGTTTTCTCCAAAAATACTAGGCATCATCATAAGTCATATCTCCTTCCAAATGATAAAAAATATATTATTTGCACGTTCGGAGAATTCCGAGGTGTTGTTTACTAAAACTTCAGGATTCCAGATTTCGAATCATCTATGAATGCTGTCTGCTTCATATCTTTGATTCTTTTTCTCTCTTCCTTTGTTCTATCTGTACTATAGCACCTAATATCAGCACTGTCAACACTTGAGTGCTAATTTTTTGTAAAAAATTTCGTGAGCCCTTTAATTTTATGGGCTTCACAGGGATTTTTCACTTGCTTCGCACTCAATTTTCTTGATTTGACACCATTTTTTACACCATTTCATTTGATTTTGGTGTAACACTCATTTTATTTACACCAAATTACACCATAGACTTACATTTACACCACAGCAGGTACAGTTTCCGGCAGATTCATTTTTGACATCTCATTTTCTGCATGAGTCATTTCAGCGATATGATTGTAGATATTCTTAGTGATCTTCGCATCAGAATGGTCTTCGCTCCGCTACGGTCGGTTCTTGTCTGCATCGATAAGGACAAGCTCTGTAAACAAGCCACTCTGCATCAGAGCAAATACCGATGCAGAACCAACAAAGCCACAGCCTATCATTACTGCCTTTTTTTGAATTAATCACTTTCTTCTTCGTAATAATCTCATCCCCTTAATAATTCTCTTCATGTACTTCAAAATAGCTCTGTGGATGATTACATACCGGACATACTTCAGGTGCCTTAGTTCCTACCACAATATGTCCGCAGTTACGGCATTCCCATACTTTAACTTCACTCTTTTCAAAAACTTTAGCGGTTTCAATATTCTTAAGAAGTGCACGATATCTTTCCTCATGGTGCTTCTCAATCTCACCTACTGCCCTGAATTTTGCTGCAAGCTCAGGGAATCCTTCTTCCTCAGCTGTTTTAGCAAATCCGGTATTTCATCCATATCCACATCTGAAACTTCACCGCATTTTGCACACCTGACATGGTAATGATTTTTCAATGAAAAATCGAACCTATTCGGTCCATCCGGAACTTCAACCTTCCTTAACGAACCCTCATCTACCAATATATCAAGATTTCTATATACAGTTCCTTTTCCGATTGTAACTATCCTTTTCGATTCTTTTATGTCTGGTTACTTTCCATTTGTCACTGTACAGTGACCTGCGGTTCGGTACCCCCCCCGGATTTTATGCTTCTTATTGTCTTTTCCAGCACCTTCATCTCAACCGGTTTTGAAACATGTGCATTCATGCCGGCTGCCAGAGAATGCTGAATATCCTCTGAGAATGCATTGGCAGTCATGGCAATGATCGGAATCGTCTTTGCCAGTTTATGGGAACTTCTGCGGATTGCTTTCGTTGCCTCATAACCATTCATAACAGGCATCTGTATGTCCATCAGGATCATGTCATAATCACCTGGAGCAGACTGTTCAAATGTTTTCAAAATCTCTTCACCATTTTCACAGATGGTACATTCCGCACCTTCAATCTTTAACAGTTCTGTCAGGATTTCTGCATTTATCTCATTATCCTCTGCACACAGGAATCTCATTCCTTGAAGGATATTACCATCCTGCTCATCTGTTTCTTCTTGTGCCGCCAGAGCAACCGTTCTATCCTCTGCAATTTTCAGATCCAAGAGAACCTCAAAACAGCTTCCCTGTCCCAGGTCACTGTCCACATCAATGGTACCTCCCATTGCCTCAACCAGATTCTTAGTAATCGCCATTCCAAGTCCTGTTCCCTGTATTTTATTTGTAAGGGAACTTTCCGCACGGGTAAACGCATCAAAAATTGTATCCTTGAAATCTGCCGACATTCCCATACCATTATCGCTAACTAAGAAACGGTACTTTGCATAGACAGATGACTTTGTCTCACATTCTTCTACAAAGAACTGAATTTTCCCACCTTCCTGGGTATACTTCACTGCATTGGAAAGCAGGTTGCTGAAAATCTGCATCAGGTGAACCTGATCACCATTCACCCACTCATGCTGAATATTTTCTTTTATGACTGTAAGGGTCTGCTGCTTTTCATATATTTGAGTATGAAATATAGTGTTAAGTTCCTGTACAAGATCCAGAATAGAAAAGTCAGAATATTTGAAGACTGTTTTTCCTGCCTCAATCTTGCTCATATCCAGAACGTCATTGATAATTCCCAACAGATGCTGTGATGAACTATCTATTTTATCTGCATACTCTATAACTTTTGCTTTATTACCTGCATCATGTCTGATCAAAGATGTGATGCCAATGATTGCATTCATAGGAGTACGAATATCATGTGACATATTAGACAGGAAATCCGTTTTCGCCTTATTTGCATTTTCCGCTGTCTGTAAAGCCTCTGTTGCAACGTTCTTTGCCTTTTTCAGTTTTTGATTGACTACTTCCATTTCCTTCATTGTTTGTAAATGAAGTTCATTCTTTCTTTTTTCATATTCTGCTTTTTGATCTGCAAGACTAAGTCTGGAAATACTATAGAATAATCCGGCAAAAAGTAAAAGTATAAAACCTGCCATGAGTATTGTTGTAAACATCACCGTTTTCTGGTAATCCATCAGCACATTGTCAACAACTCCCTTTTCCACAATGCATACCAAAATGGTGTTGTTGCTTTCTATCGGGCAATACCCCAGATAATAGGGGTTCTGTTTTCCCAAAAGTGCAGCTCCGGATTCTCCGTTATCAAACTTCTTTTTGAACAAATCAGCTTCCTCTTCTGTAATAGCCTGTTCCCCTTTTAAATGTTTTAACAAAGAATAATTACGCTGGTATTTATCACCACTCAGGTTCGTATACGTAATATTTCCTTCATGATCCAGCATGAACAAATATGCTTTCCCATCATAACCTTTCAGTTTTAACATGGAATCCAGTTTCGAATGATCATACACAGTTCCAATTGCCGTATAAGTTTCCCCATTGATAGTGTATTCCTGACATGGGATTGCAACCAGATAACCGTCTTTTTTCTCCTGATCATAATCAAGACGCACCAGTTTTCCAATATTGTATCCATTCTTTAAGTCCAGCAGAAATTTACTTGGCATATCAATCCGCATTTTTGTTCCACCTGCTGATATTGCCTGACCATTTTCCTGAAGGAATATAAGTGTACTTTCCGATTCTTTTTCCCATGCTTCAAAGAAACTTTTGTTCGTATCCGTTTCAAGAGACAGCTCCCTCTCATGAAGTAAAAAATTCCTCAACCAACTGCAGCTGGCTGTAGTACCCACTCACCTGAAGATCATAGGTCTGCTGTATCTGTTCAACAACAGCTCCCATACTGCTTTTTCCGTTTTCGCTGATATACTTCTTAGACTTACTTATCAGATACTTGATACAACCTAAGCTTAAAAGAATCATAAGTAGTATTAAGCAACAGCCTTGTTAATTTTTTTCTTTTATTTACCGTTTGTTCTATCTCCACTTTTACTGTTCAACCTCTATATAGTCTTCCGGTGCTGACGGCTGCTGTCCTTTTGACATTTGCTTCGATCCATACACTTGATAATGTTGTCTCTTTAAGCTGCTCAATCTCACATTTCGGATTTATTTTTTTCAATACAGACATTGTGGTGTCTGTAAGAAGAATAGAGTATTCCTTTTCTTTGTCTATTTTCTTATCATTAACTGTTAATTTCTTTAACAAAAATCCACTTTCCGCTTGATTGACGATCATTTTCATACCGGATGCAATTGGTAATTCGTATTTATTGGTTACGTAAAAATTCTCATCAGCATCAGCGAGATAATTTTCCACGAGTTCATAAACCTGTTTACCATTAATTTTTGCAAAATATAATGCTGTATCTGAACTCTTCGCTGTCATCATGCCAACCCGGCTATTAGTGCATTCTCCTTTGTACATAGAAGAAGTGAAATAATAATATGGTACCAGAGCCAGCTGTGCCTCATTTTCTTCTCTGATCGTAGTTAAAATGGAAGATGCTGCATCACGGCCATTTCTATCGTTCAGTGAAATGGAATATTCATTTTCAAAATTCACCGTTGCTTTTTCTTCTGGATCTTTACGATTCATTACACTGCGAAAAGTATCAAAAGCCTGTGTTTCATCCATCTCCCCTGACAGTAATCCGTGAACAGCCTCAAGACTTGCATCAAATTGATTTTTGGGCGGAATACGATATAAAACAGCATTATTATTAATTATTTGGGGGGGCCCAAATCGGTTGTAGGCGTTGATATCGATTATGAGGTGCTCGGTGCAGGTAACGGAATGCTTATGGTAACGGCAAGCGGAACGGCAGTGGTTGCCGAATAGCTTCGGGTGTGAACAGAAAGGGTGAGAGGGAAATTTGATGGACAGATTTATAAGGGAAATCGCAATTACAGAGATAGATGGCGTATCCATAGGACATGCGCAGGATATGAAGCAAAGACAGGCGCAAGCGTATTGTACTTTAAACGGGGCGCACAGGCAGGCTGCGACATCAGCGGGGGAGGTCCGGCGTCGAGAGAAACGCCGCTTACAGACAGCATGACGGCAGATAATCCGCTGAACGCTGTCGTGTTGTCAGGAGGAAGCGCATATGGTCTGGCGGCTTCGGACGGTGTGATGCGCTGTCTGGAGGAGCAGGGGATTGGATACGACACGGGATTTTCCAAAATACCTCTTGTATGTCAGTCCTGCATTTTTGACTTGGGATACGGAAGAAGCGATATCCGTCCGGATGCGGATATGGGATATGAGGCCTGTAGAAAGGCGATGGAAGGCTGCGATGTATCGATGGGAAATGTCGGAGCAGGAACGGGAGCCAGCGTAGGAAAGCTGTTTGGAATGGAACGAGCGACAAAGTCCGGTCTGGGTATCTATGCGCTTCAGGCAGGGGAGCTGAAAATAGCGGCTGTCGTAGTCGTTAATGCATTCGGAGATGTTTTTGATCCGGAGAACGGACAAAAGATAGCAGGCCTTATGGATGCGGAAAGAACGAAATTTGTGGATTTGGAAGAGGCGTTTGTAGAAATGATGACGACGCCTCAGGATTTATTTCATACAAATACGACGATCGGCTGCATCGTGTGCAATGCACGTTTTGATAAGGCAAAGCTGAATAAAAATTGCTTCTATGGACAAGAAATGCGTATGCGAGATGCATCAATCCGGTTGGAACTATGGCTGACGGAGACAGCATCTATGCCTGCAGTGTGGGAGAGGTAGAAAGCGATGTAAATGTAGCCGGAACACTGGCGGCAAGGGCGATGCAGCAGGCGATAAAAAGAGCTGTGACAGCGTCCGCAGTGGATGATAGAGAATATTTGAAATATTGCTTGCGAAACTAAAGGAAAATCAGTAAAATAAAAATGTTGGAAATAATCTGACCAGTTAAAAGGAGAGACAAATGAAGCAGGATATGATTGTTATTTTGGATCTGGGAAGTACAGAGAATACGGTACTCGCCCGGGAGATTCGTGAACTTGGCGTATACAGCGAGATTCATCCTCATGATATTACAGAGGAAGAAATAAAGGCTCTTGACAATGTAAAAGGAATTATTTTAAATGGCGGAGAAAACCGTGTGGTAGATGGAAAAGAAGTGGAAGTAAGACCAGAGCTTTATACATGGGGCTATCCGGTAATTTCCGTAGACTATCCTGCATCCAGATGCGACGTTCGTTTTGACAGCCTGCCGGATCAGGAGACGTTGAAAAAGTTCGTATTTGATGAATGTAAGGCAGAAGCAAACTGGAACATGAAGAACTTTATTGAAGATCAGGTAGAGCTGATCCGCAGACAGGTAGGAGACAGAAAGGTTCTTTTGGCGCTGTCAGGCGGCGTAGATTCTTCCGTAGTTGCAGCGATGCTGATTAAGGCGATAGGACAGCAGCTCGTCTGCGTACATGTAAATCATGGTCTGATGCGGAAAAATGAATCTGAAAGCGTTGTAGAGGTATTCCGCAACCAGCTTCATGCAAATCTGATTTATGTAGACGCTACAGAGCGTTTCCTTGGAAAGCTGGAAAATGTATCTGATCCGGAAGAGAAGAGAAAGATTATCGGCGGAGAATTTATCCGTGTTTTCGAGGAAGAAGCGAGAAAACTGGAAGGAATCGATTTCCTTGGACAGGGAACGATTTATCCGGACATTATCGAGAGCGGAACCAAGACTGCAAAGATGGTAAAATCTCACCACAATGTGGGAGGACTTCCGGAAGATTTGCAGTTTGAATTGGTAGAGCCGTTAAAGCAGCTCTTCAAGGACGAAGTTCGCGCCTGCGGTATTGAGCTTGGCCTGCCTGCTGAAATGGTTTACCGTCAGCCGTTCCCGGGTCCGGGACTTGGTGTTCGCTGCCTCGGCGCTATCACAAGAGATCGCCTGGAAGCTGTCCGTGAGTCAGATGCTATCCTGCGCGAGGAGTTCGCAAAGGCAGGACTGGACAAGAAAGTATGGCAGTATTTTACGGTAGTACCCGATTTCAAGTCTGTGGGAATGAAGAATCATGCAAGATGCTTTGAGTACATGGTAATCATCCGTGCAATCAATACCATCGACGCGATGACAGCCAGCATCGAGCACGTAGACTGGGAGATTCTCGACAGAATCACTAACAGAATCCTGGCAGAGGTCGAGAACGTAAACCGCGTGTGCTATGATATGAGCCCGAAGCCCCCGGCGACGATTGAATTCGAATAATATATTAGAGCCAAGAAATGCCTATTTTGCGGGCTTTCTTGGCTCTCTATGTCTAGTGACAATCAAATGACAATAATTTTGAAATTCTTCATCCGACATACGTTCATTTGAACGATGTTCAAACAGGAATTTTAGATATTATCCATTGCTCTTTTCTCCACGTCGCCGGCAGGATTAGAAACCGAATCTACAATAATCTTAATAATCCCATATTTCCAACGCCGTATAAGCGTGACTGTAATGATACCCTAATTTTTCTGCCAGTGCGGCGGATGCTTTGTTATGTGCATCCCAACTGGGATATAAGTTCCGCTTTAAGCATTCTAAGATCAGTTTTGCGGCGCATATGCAGGCAAAGCCGTTTCTCCGGTATTCTTTTCGTGTGTCAATTTCGATTTCGATGCCGTTTTGATATCTGGAGTAGGATGAAGCACCGGATATGATCAGCCCGTCTTTGGATATTACAACGCCTATTCCGAGACGGCGGTATTTTTCGTAAGTTGAAAATTGTGATACGAGATCTTTGCTCCATGCTTCTGATTTGCATAATTTGTAAAAGTGCGAGTCGATCATGGAAAGTGTATATTGTTTTGGCAGGGAAGCGACGATTTTTTCTAAATGATGTTTATTGAAAATAGGAGGTTCCTTTTTTGTTGCGTAGCGAGAAATATTTTTGCTTTTTTACCGTAAAATTGAGTGAGCATGTTTTCCCAAAGTTTATTTTGAGGAACGGCGATCATAAAGTTTTGAGTACAGTGGGGCGGTCTATAAGCGATCAGTTCCGGGCATGGTTCGCCTGCGAAAAAGGTGAAATCCCCGATCACGGCCATAGCCGCAGTAGGGGCGGTGAGGTCGTTTGCATATATTTTCCCCATGATTCCCTGCAGGCATGACCAGATAAGGGTTTCTTCCCAGTGTCCAAATAAAGGTGAAATTTTGTTTGTGTCTTTTATTTCGTATATCATTGTTTCCTCTTGTTTCTCATTATTATAAGGAGCGGATCATTATAAGGTGTGGGCAGACTGTCAGGTGGAACAGTGGTATTAGGAGCTGTTTGCTGGAACGGTGGCTTTTCACAATACTGAAATGTGTCGTTTAGTGCTTCCGGTAATTATGTAGTGGCAGGTTTGAGTATAGTTTAATATGTTTGGTGTAAATAAGCAAACAGGAACGGAGGAAGAGAGTTCTTTTCCTTGAATTTCCTCAGACAGTATACTACAATTTAAAAAGAAGATCTGCTGCTGTGTTATATGACGGCAGAGAGTGCAGGAGTGTATGACATGAGAGATTTGAGCAAGTATTATAATAAATGAAAAACTAAAGCTTGAAAGAAAGATTCGAGTTCCGAACTATATTCTCTGAGGAAGCTGTGCAGGCTGCGTCTGTCGAAAGAGTATGTTTCCCTCCTAACGAGGCGTGTACCGAAGAGATGATGAAGCAGCGGGCTCTTAAGATTCGGGAATTGCTTTTTTGTGGCGGTTGACAGAAAAAGCGGTGAAGTGGCAGGTTTTTTGAATGGTCTGGCAACGGACGGGGATTGTTTGAAAGATGAATTTTTCAGGAATGCAGACTTGCATGATCCGACAGGTGATAACGTGATGATACTCGGTCTTGCAGTTTTGCCGAAGTACCGGGGAATCGGAGTGGCATCAGAACTGATGCGGCGGTATTCCGGGATACAAAGGCAGCAGGGGAGATGTGCGTTGATCCTGACATGTCTTGACGCAAAAGTCGAGATGTACAAAAAGATGGGCTTTGAAGATGAAGGGATATCGGATTCATCTTGGGGCGGAGAACAATGGCATCAAATGCGGAAGGGATTATAAAATAAATGAATTAAAATGGTAACAGTTCAGCCCGCGCTATTCGTAAAACCGCACTGTGTGCTTATCGTGGCTGATGCCACTGTTTTACTCATAGACGGACGCTGTATGGCTGAACTATTTACCTAAAATGCGGAAAATACCGCAAAATCAGATCGGGGAGATAAAATGTATATTGCAGAATTTTCATATCCATTCCCGCTATTCTTATGCGACGAGCAAGACATGTACGCTGGAATATCTTGATTTATGGGCAAGGAGAAAAGGAATTCATATTGTTGGGACAGGTGATTTTACACATCCGGCATGGCGGGCGGAGTTAAAAGAAAAGCTGGCTCCTGCGGAAGATGGATTATATATATTGAAAGAAGAATACAGACTTTATGATGAAGCGGACTGGGGAAAAAAAATCGACGCATACGGGCGTGGACAAAAAGAGATGATTCCGCGTTTTATTATAAGTGGGGAAATCAGTTCGGTGTATGAAAAAAGAAGGACGTTCCCGGAAGGTGCACAGTCTACTTCTCCTTCCGGATTTTGAGGCGGCAGAGCGGATCGCGGATCGTCTTTCACAGATTGGAAATATCTGTTCGGACGGTCGGCCGACACTTCGGCTTGACTGTCGGGACCTTCTTGAACTGGCGCTTGACGAGTGTGGGAATTCGATTTATATTCCGGCTCATATATGGACGCCGCATTTTTCGGTATTCGGAGAGTTTTCGGGATTTGAAACGCCCGATGAGTGTTTCGGCGATATGACTTCCTATGTATATGCTATGGAGACGGGACTTTCGTCAGATCCGTTGATGAACCGAAGAGTATCTGTATTGGATGATTATCGGCTTATTTCTAATTCGGACGCTCATTCTCCGGGAAATTTAGGTCGGGAAGCGACTCTTTTTGATGTGGAACTTTCTTACAGAGGCATTGCAGAGGCGATTCGGACGGGAAACGGTTTGTGCGGAACGATTGAATTTTTCCCTCAGGAAGGAAAGTATCATTTGGATGGACATCGAAAATGCGGAGTTTGTTTTACTCCTGCGGAGACGAAAGCACATGGAGGAGTATGTCCTGTATGCGGGCGCGCGGTGACGGTAGGAGTGGCTCACAGAATCGAGGAGATGGCAGACAGATCGGAAGAGGAGGCGAAGTCTGCGGCGGGGAAAGAACCGTTTGAGAGTCTGATCCCGCTTAAGGAAGTGATTGCCATGGCAAATGGATTTGCTGTGAAAGGGAAACGTACAGAACGAGAGTATATGCGGCTTCTTGTGCAGCTTGGCCCTGAATTTGAAGTGCTGCGAAAGATACCTGTAGAACAGATCAGCCGGACGGCAGGGGAACAGACGGGATGTCTGGTTGACAAACTTCGGAAAGGGAAGATAAAATGGAACTCCGGATTTGACGGAGAGTATGGAACAATCGATCCGGGTGTGATACAATAAATAGAAAGTTTTGTTTCAGAACAATAAAGGAGAAAATGTATGAAACTGGGAGAAAAACAAGTTCTGACTGTTGTGAAGATCGTTGATTTCGGCGTATATCTGGGCAACGACGAAGAGAGGGTGCTTCTGCCTAAAAAGCAGGTGCCGCAAGGGATAGAAGTCGGAGATCCGATAGAGGTGTTTTTATATAAAGATTCATCAGATCGTATGATAGCAACTACGAATGAACCGAAGCTTACGATCGGAAAGACGGCTGTGCTTGAAGTGACGGATGTTGGAAGGATCGGAGCATTTTTGGATTGGGGATTGGAAAAAGAACTTCTGCTTCCGTTCAAAGAACAGACGGAAAGAGTAGAAAAAGGCGATCGATGTCTCGTTAGTCTTTATATAGATAAGAGCGGCAGACTGTGTGCGACGATGAAAGTGTATCAGCTTCTTCGTACTGATTCACCGTACAAAAAAGACGATATGGTCAGCGGAACAGTGTATGAATTAAGTCGGGATTTCGGCGTGTTTGTCGCTGTGGACGATCAGTATTCGGCGATGATCCCGAAGCGGGAAGTTTACGGGAAGATGTATATCGGTCAGCGCATTGAAGCGAGGGTGACGGCTGTGAAGCCGGACGGAAAGCTTGATCTGAGCATACGCGGGAAGATACCGGAACAGATGGATGCGGATGCGGATAAGGTGTTTGGACGTATTGAAAAGAATGGCGGCATGCTTCCGTTTACAGATAAGGCGGATCCGGAGAGGATTAAGTCGGAGATGGGGATGAGTAAAGCGGCGTTTAAACGTGCGGTCGGAAGACTTCTGAAACAAGGAAAGATACAGATCGACAACGAGGTGGGAAAGATTTTTGCGGTAAACAAGAACAGATAGACCTTTTGCGGGTCGGCTTACGAGGTGAAAGATGAGTTTTGCACATTTGCATGTCCATACAGAATACAGTCTTCTGGATGGTTCTAACAAGATAAAAGAATATGTTGCAAGAGTGAAAGAGCTTGGGATGAACAGTGCGGCGATCACCGATCACGGAGTAATGTACGGAGTGATTGATTTTTTACAGAGAGGCGAAAAGTCAGGGAATTAATCCGATCTTGGGGTGTGAAGTTTATGTCGCGCCGAATTCCCGTTTTGACAGAGAAGTGACCGGAGGAGAAGACAGGTATTATCACCTTGTACTTCTTGCGGAAAATAACGAAGGTTATGCCAATCTTATGAAAATCGTATCAAAAGGCTTTGTCGAGGGATACTATTACAAACCCCGTGTAGATAAAGAACTTCTCAGAAAATATCACAGCGGCATTATCGCGCTGAGCGCCTGCCTGGCAGGCGAGGTGTCGAGATATCTGATGAAAGGCTTATATGACGAAGCGAAGAAAGCTGCGTTGGAGTACAGAGATATCTTTGGAAAAGATCATTTTTATTTAGAACTGCAGGATCACGGTCTGCCTGATCAGGGTCTTGTAAATCAACAGCTTTTGAAAATGTCCCGGGAAACGGGGATCGAACTTGTGGCGACGAATGATGTGCATTATACTTATGCGAAAGACGAAAAATGCGCATGATATCCTTTTGTGTATCCAGACAGGGAAAAGGCTGGCGGATGAGAACAGGATGAGATATGAAGGCGGACAGTATTACATCAAGTCTGAAGAAGAGATGAAAAGTCTTTTTCCGTATGCGCTTCAGGCGCTTGAAAATACGCAGAAGATTGCGGACCGCTGTTTAGTGGAGATTGAGTTCGGGGTAACAAAGCTTCCCAAATATGACGTCCCGGACGGATATACATCGTGGGAATACTTACGGAAACTGTGTTACGAAGGACTTGAGAAACGCTATGCAGAACGGGCGGATGAACTTCGGGAACGGCTTGATTATGAATTGGGCACGATCAAAAATATGGGGTATGTAGACTATTTCCTGATCGTGTGGGATTTTATAAAATATGCGAAAGATCATGGGATCGCAGTCGGACCGGGCCGGGGGTCTGCAGCGGGAAGTATTGTTTCCTACTGCCTGGGAATTACGACGATCGATCCGATCAGATATCAGCTTTTGTTCGAGCGTTTTTTGAATCCCGAACGTGTTTCCATGCCCGATATCGACGTTGACTTTTGTTATGAACGCAGACAGGAAGTGATCGACTATGTTGTGAGAAAATACGGAAAAGACAGAGTTGTTCAGATCGTGACATTCGGAACGCTGGCGGCAAGAGGTGTGATTCGAGATGTGGGGCGTGTGATGGATATGCCGTATGCTTTTGTCGATTCGATTGCGAAGATGATACCGCAGGAGCCGAAGATGACGATTGAAAAAGCGTTGAAGGTAAATCCTGAACTGCGCAAGATGTGTGAAGATGATGAGGAAGTAAAATATCTTATCGAGATGGCGAAAAGACTGGAAGGACTTCCGAGACATAGTTCTATGCATGCGGCCGGAGTCGTGATCAGTCAGAAGTCTGTTGACGAATATGTGCCGTTGTCGAGAGCGGCGGACGGCTCGGTGACGACCCAGTTTACGATGACGACACTGGAACAGCTCGGACTTTGAAAATGGATTTTCTGGGACTTCGTACGTTGACGGTTATACAAAATGCGGTTCTTATGGCGAGGAAAAAAAGATCCTTCGGTAAATATGGACACGCTGGATTATGATGATAAAAAAGTGCTTGAATATATCGGGACCGGAAAAACAGACGGCATCTTCCAGTTGGAAAGCGCGGGAATGAAAAGCTTTATGAAAGAGCTGAAACCGAACAGTCTGGAAGATATGATCGCCGGAATCTCTCTATATCGCCCCGGTCCGATGGATTTTATTCCGCAGTACATCAAAGGGAAAAACGACGCCTCTTCAATTTCATATGACTGCCCGCAGTTAGAGCCGATCCTGAATTCGACATACGGCTGTATCGTTTATCAGGAACAGGTTATGCAGATCGTTCGCGACCTTGCGGGATATTCCCTCGGAAGAAGCGATCTTTTGAGGCGCGCCATGTCAAAGAAAAAAGGCGAAGAGATGAAACGGGAACGGCAGATTTTCCTGTACGGTGACGAGGCTTCCGGTATTCCGGGATGTGTAAAAAACGGAATTGACGAGCAGGTTGCGAATAAGATTTATGATGAGATGCTTGACTTTGCAAACTATGCGTTTAATAAGTCGCATGCGGCCGCATATGCGGTTGTGGCATATCAGACTGCGTGGCTGAAATATTATTATCCTGTTGAATATATGGCGGCTCTTATGACATCGGTGATAGACAATCCGTCGAAAGTAGCTGAATATATTTATGCAAGCCGGCAGATGGGCATTCAGATCCTTCCTCCTGACATTAATAACGGAGAAGCGGATTTTTTCGGTTGACGAAGGGAATATAAGATACGGGCTGTCTGCGATCAAAAGTGTCGGGAGACCGGTTGTTAGGGCGATGCTCGAAGAACGCAGGACATTTGGTCCATATAAAAATCTTGAAGATTTTATTACCCGTGTTTCATCGAAAGAAGGACTGAACAAGCGAACTATTGAAAATCTGATCAAAGCAGGGGCGTTGGATACTTTAGGCGGAACCCGAAAACAATTCATGAGTATTTATATTCAGATCATGGATCATGTGAATCAGGAGAAAAAATATTCCATGTCCGGTCAAATGAGTTTGTTTGATCTTGTGGGAGAAGAAGAAAAGGCGGATTTTCAGATCAGAATGCCTGATGTAGGCGAGTATTCAAAAGAAAATAAGCTTGCGTTTGAAAAAGAGGTGCTCGGCGTTTATATAAGCGGTCATCCGCTTGAGGAGCACGAGGAGAGATGGCGGCGGATGATTTCGGCTACAACGGCAGATTTTCAGTTTGACGAGGAACTGAATAGAACGAAGGTGCATGACGGAGAAAAGTCGGTTGTCGGAGGGATGATCGTTGACAAGACGGTCAAGTACACAAAGACGAATCAGGTGATGGCGTTCCTTACGCTGGAAGATTTGCTCGGCACTGTGGAAGTTGTTATTTTTCCGAGAGATTACGAGAAAAATCGTCAATGGCTTGAAATAAACGAGAAAGTGTTTATCAGCGGAAGGGTTTCGGAAGAAGACGAGAAGGCAAGTAAGCTGATCTGTGAGAAAGTGATCCCCTTTGAGAGGACAAAACGAGAAATTGTGGATTCAATTTCCGGATAAAGAGACGTTTCTTGATGAAGAACAGATCGTTTACGGATACCTGGCAGATTCGGAAGGCGAAGACGAGGTTATTATATATTGCGCAAAGAACGGGCAGTGAAACGACTGCCGAAAAACCGGAATATTCAGATCAATGAGCAGGTTTTAAGCAGGTTAATGAACCATTTCGGTGAAAGTCGGGTAAAAGTGGTTGAAAAAGCTATTGAAAACCACTTCTAAATAATGTAGAATAATTTTCGACTATTGTTAAAAATTACAATGAATAAATATTATTAATAGCGACACTTTGCAGAAAGGTGGAAAAATCATGGCAGAGAATCAAAAAGAAAAGTACTTAGAGGAGATTGAAGATCAGATCCGTACAATCGGAGTTCTTACAAGCGGCGGTGATGCGCCGGGTATGAACGCGGCTATTCGTGCAGTCGTAAGAACGGCGCTTTCAAGAGGACTGAAAGTGCGTGGTATCAGAAGAGGATTTCACGGACTTTTGAAGGAGGAGATCATTGATCTTTCAGCGCGCGATGTGTCTGAGAAGATCCAGCGCGGAGGTACGTTCCTTCAGACAGCGCGTTGTAAATCTATGCGTACGGAAGAAGGACAGCAGAAAGCGGCTGCAATCTGTAAAAAATACGGTATCGACGGACTTGTAGTTATCGGAGGAGACGGTTCTTTTGCCGGAGCTCAGAAACTTGCGAACCTCGGCGTAAATACGATCGGCATTCCGGGAACGATCGATCTTGATATTGCCTGCACAGATTACACGATCGGATTTGATACTGCTGTAAATACGGCGATGGAAGCGATCGATAAAGTACGTGATACTTCGACGTCTCATGAAAGATGCAGCATCATCGAAGTTATGGGGCGTGACGCGGGATATCTTGCTTTGTGGTGCGGTATTGCCAATGGAGCAGAACGTATCCTTATGCCGGAAGAGCATGACTTTGACGAGCAGGAGATCATTGATGATATTTTGAAAAATAAAAAATCGCGGTAAGAAAAATTACATTATCATCAATGCGGAAGGTATCGGCGATTCGATCAACATGGCAAAGAGAATCGAGGCGGCGACGGGTATTGAGACGAGAGCGACTATTCTCGGACATATGCAGCGTGGAGGAAGCCCGACATGTAAAGACAGAGTATATGCTTCGATCATGGGATCTATGGCAGTTGATCTTCTTTGTCAGGGCAAAAAACAAACCGTGTAGTAGGATATAAGAACGGCGAGTATGTAGACTATGATATCGAAGAAGCTCTGGCTATGGAAAAAAACAGTATCCGAGTATCAGTACGAAGTGGCAAAAACACTTGCACTGTAAGAAAAAAACAGACATATATTTCTAAAAACATGCCGGTATAAATTTATACCGGCTGTTTGCACGATGGAGGGAATCATACAAATGGACTGCAAAAAGACCGCGCCTGTCGGAGTTTTTGATTCCGGAGTGGGCGGACTTACGGTTGCGAGGGAGATTTCCCGGCAGCTTCCGAATGAAAATATCGTATACTTTGGAGACACGGCAAGAGTTCCGTACGGAAGTAAGTCGCAGAATACAATCATCCGTTTTTCAGAGCAGATTATACGCTTTTTGAAAACAAAGCAGGTAAAAGCGATCGTTATTGCCTGTAATACGGCGAGCGCTTTGGCGCTGGATGCCGTGAGAGATGAATTTGATATCCCTATCATGGGTGTTGTGATCCCGGGCGCAAGAGCGGCTGTAGAGACAACCCGGAATCAGAAAGTCGGAGTTATAGGAACGGATGCGACTGTACAGAGCGGAATGTACACGAAAGTCATCCAAAGCATGGCTCCGGATATTGAAGTGATCGAAAAGGCATGTCCGCTGTTTGTTCCGCTGGTGGAAGAAGGGTTTAAGGAACATGTTGTTACAGAAGAAGTGATCGAATATTATTTGGAGTCAATGCGGCACACACAGATTGACGCTATGATTTTGGGGTGCACCCACTACCCTCTTCTTAGATCTAAGATCCGCGATTATCTCGGAGAGGAGATCAAGATTGTGAATCCGGCATATGAAACGGCTATGGATCTGAAAAGCTTTTGTATGAAAAAGAAATGGCAAATGACGGGACAGATGCACAGCACAGTGTATACTCCTTTTATGTAAGTGATGCGGCGGAAAAATTCCGCAGATTCGCAAATACAGTAATGCCGTTTGACGTGCCGACAACGAATGTAGTGAATATTGAGGAGTATTAGATTGATGACAAAAGATGTATTAGTCAGCATTTCGGGGAAACATATCGATATTATGGACGATCCTGCAAGGGGGATATGAAGTCGGAGAAGATGGGATTGAAGTTGTGACTCCGGCAAATTATTACTGCCGGAATGGAAAAACATTATATTCTCTATGATGAAGTTCTTGAAGGAATGGCAGGCACGATTAAAAAATAAGATCAAGATCACGGGAACGGACTGTCTTGAAAATTATGAAAAGCGGAGTTACTTCCTCTCATATGGTATTTGCAAAAAAACAAGAAGAATCTGACATATTACAAAACACTATATGGTCAGATGCTGGTAGGCGTAAATACAAAAAATATGGAGATCAGCGTAGACGAAGATCAGATCGGCGTTAAAGTCGCTTATGAATTAGATGTAAATCACGAACCTATGGCAGACTGTCGCATTAATATGAGCATTGTGCCTCGAAACAGTAAAGGGGTCTCCATGCAGCTGGATATCCGGTAGGAAAGAAAAATAACAAAAACAGACGCAGCAGAAAGGAATATTCCTTCGTGACGTCTGTTTTTTTGCTTTTTAATTATTTTTTGAAAAATCCTTTTTCTTTCAGGCTGTTCGATAGAACCGCCGCGTACGCTTTTGATCTCTGTTATGTAGAGTCCGCTTACAACCGCTTTGACTTCTTTTTTCACCGGAAGAACTTCAAACACTTTGTTCTCGCACATAAGAGTCATGATCTTTGCGCCGATCTTTGCTTTTACGACCGGAACTTTTGTACGGCGAAGATACTTCGGCGTATTGTCTACGACCATCTGCGGAAGTCCCGCTTCTTTTAATCTTAGTTTCTTTTTATCGATGATGAGCATGCTGACAACTTGTGCCGCCGCTGCCATCTGCTCCTGCTGTTCCGCCTGTTTTTTCTCGGCCTTCTTTCCGAAAATGTAAAGACCGACGAGCACCCCGATCAATATCACGAGAATGACGATCATCACAATGGTGAATGTACTCATGACAACTCCTCCTAAATCCTACTGTATAATGTTATTTTCCGCATTTACGCAAATATCATTGTAACATTGTTTTTTGTGTAGTGCAAGTAAAAAGGGGGTTTACTTTTGAGTAGGTGAACGAGTATACTGTTATAGTACATGAAAGTACATAAAAAGGAGTTATATTATTTATGGCAGAAATGATTTGGAACGCAGCGGTGAGTGTCTATAATTTTATTATGGATAATATTGTTCTGATCAATATTTTCCTTGCGCTGGTCATCGTCTTTTTTCAGCGCAGATCCCCGCAGACTGTTTGGACATGGCTGCTTTTGCTTTATTTTATACCGATCCTCGGATTTGTTATGTATTTGATCATCGGACAGGATTTCCACAAGAGCAGGATGTTTAAAGCAAAAGAGATCGAAGGTGAACTAAAATATGCAGTCCGGCGGCAGGAGGAGACGATTTATTATAAACGGCTTCGCATGGCGAATCCGGAGATGTCAAGGTTTAAAGATCTGATTCTTTATAATCTGGAAGCCGGGGAAGCGGTTCTGACAGATAATAACGATATTCGCGTTTATACGGACGGAAAAGAGAAGTTCCGTGCGCTTATAGAAGAGATGAAGCAGGCGAAGAGATATATCCACATGCAGTATTACATTATCCGCAACGATGAATTGTGGCAGGAAGTAGAGAAGGTACTTATTCAAAAAGCGAGAGAAGGCGTGGAAGTTCGTGTCCTTTTTGACAGTATGGGATGCAGAACGATGAAAAACCGTGACTGGGAGCGCCTCGAAAAAGAAGGAATTCAAGTTGCGGAATTCTTCCCGGCGCTGCTTGGGCAGCTGCAGCTTCGTGTGAATTACCGGAATCACAGAAAAATCGTTGTTATTGACGGAAGAGTCGGTTTTGTAGGAGGATTTAACGTCGGAAGAGAGTATCTCGGACGGGATAAGAAATTCGGTTATTGGCGGGATACCCATCTGTGTATCGAAGGCGCGGCGGTAACGTCGCTGGCAGTCCGGTTTGTTCTCGATTGGAATTATGCGGCGAAAGAAAACTTGTTTTTAGAAGATTCATTGTTTGAAATTCCGCAATATACGAGAAACGGAAGAGATCCGGTGCAGATCATATCAAGCGGACCGGACTCGAAAACGAAGATGATCCACGACAATTACTTACGACTTATTCATAGGGCACAGGATCATGTCTATATCCAGACGCCGTACTTTATACCGGACGATTCGATCTTGGACGCTTTGAAAATCGCCGCAAAATCAGGCGTTGATGTGCGGATCATGATACCGTGCAAGCCGGATCATCCGTTTGTTTACTGGGCGACTTACTCTTATATCGGAGAGATGGTTGCCGCCGGAGCAAAATGCTATGTGTACAACAACGGATTTCTTCACGCTAAGACATTGAGTATCGACGGCATGGTCGCATGTGTCGGAACGGCAAATATGGACTTTCGGAGTTTTGGGTTGAATTTTGAGGTGAACGCAGTGATTTACAGCGAGCGTACAGTACAAAGATTGGAACGTGCGTTTGAAAACGATATGACGCTGTGTACGCAGGTGACAAGGAAAGTATATGATGAAAGAGGACTTGTCATAAAAGCGAAAGAACAGTTTTCGCGCTTGCTTTCCCCGCTTTTGTAAAAGGATGATAAAGGAAAGATCAGGCGTATATAGATGGAACTCGTACGTGAAAATCAAAAAAAATCGTACGGCAAATATGCATGCAGTAAAAATAAATATAAATAAAAGACGCGTATAAAACGCGGACAAAAAAGGAGATTATTATGAAAAAAGAATTGTATCAATGATGCTTGCGGCAATGGTGGCTCTTTCCGTTGTAGGATGCGGAAGTAAAACATTGTCAAACGACTATGTAACGGTAAAGCAGTATAAAGGTCTTGAAGTTGCACAGGTAGAAAAGGTTGAAGTGACAGATGAGCAGGTTGAGCAGTCTGTTCAGGCAAACTTAAATGCGGCGGCAGAAAAAGAGCCGATCAAAGATCGTGCGGCGGAAAAAGGCGATTGGGTAAACATTGACTATACAGGATATATCGATGATGTGGCATTTGAAGGGGGAACAGCGACGGGATCCGATCTGGAGCTCGGAAGCGGAAGCTTTATCGGAGCAGAGGGCGGTTATGCCGGATTTGAAGATCAGATCATCGGACACAGTACAGGAGAAGAATTCGATATAGAAGTGAAGTTTTCGGATTCTTATCCGGGAACAGATGTGGCAGGAAAAGTTGCACGTTTCCACATCGTATTGAATGAAATTTACAAACAAAACATTCCGGAATTGACAGACGAGTGGGTGGCAAGCAACAGCAAGACGGCAAAAACAGCGGACGAATACCGCAAAGAAGTCCGTAAACAGATTGAAAGCAGCGCGGAGACAGCAAATGAGACAACATTAAAATCAGAGATCCAGGAAGCGCTTCTCGAAGAGATCGATGTGAAAAAAGTATCCGAAAGACGCTGTGGAAGAACAGAAAAAGCAGATGACAGATTACTATACACAGATGGCAGGATTATACGGAATTGAATTGTCTGAGTTCATCACGACATATCTGCAGATGACAGAAGATGAGTTTAATTCAAAAGTAAAAGAAAGCGCACAGCAGACAGCGGCGTTTGACGAGGCAATTAAACTGATCGCGGAAAAGCAGAAACTTGAGCCGTCAGAAAAAGAATACAAAGAAAATTCAAAGAATATGCAGAGCAGGCGGGAGCCGATGTGGATGCTTATGTAGAACAGGTTGGAGAAGATGTGCTGAAAGCTGCGATTTTAAGAGACGCTGTGCTTGATTACCTTGTGGATAATTGTGTTCAGGTAGAAAATTCAGACAGTGATGCCGACAGTAATTCAAATAACAAGGAAGACAGCAGTAAATAAGATCTGTGCCGGATGCCGGTAAATGAGATATGTGAAGGCAGGACATGCGCTGCCTGAACCGGATGTGGATCGGGCAGTGTAAAAGCAAAAGAAAGTATTCAGGGAAAAGGAGACAGAGGCAATGAAAATGGAAAACGAACGGCTCTGTATTGAGATTTCAGAGCATGGGGCTGAGGTTACCCGTATATATGATAAAAAGAAAGAGACGGAACTTCTGTGGGAGGGAAATCCCACGTATTGGAAAAGACATTCCCCGATCCTTTTCCCGAACGTAGGAAAAACCTATAAAAATAAAGTAAAGATTAACGGAATATCTTATCCGACGTCAGGACACGGATTCGCAAGGGATAACGATTTTAAATGCATCTGTACAAAGCCCGATAAGGCAGCGTTTTTGTTCTCATCAGGGGAAGAAACAAAAGAAGTATATCCCTTTGATTTTGAACTGATCGTTACATATATTCTCAAAGAAAACAGCCTGATCGTGAAATGGGAAGTGCACAATACCGGAGACGACGATATGTATTTTACGATCGGTGGGCATCCGGCTTTCCGTTTTCAAAAAGCGGATGAGAAAAAGACGGATTATAAGTTGAGATTTCCGGATAAAAAGGCACTTGAATATATTCTGGTAGATCTCTCCGAATGTGTAGCCGATCCCGGCACAGTGTACAAGCTGGAGCTGGAAGATGGATTCTGCGCTTTGAATGAGGAAATGTTTGAACACGACGCACTGATTTTTGACGGCGGTCAGTTTGACGAAGTATGGCTCTGTCACAAAGGTGGAGAACCATATGTAGGCATGAAATGTAAAGGATTTCCGAATTTCGGCATTTGGTCTGTGAAAGACGCTCCTTTCGTCTGTCTTGAACCGTGGATGGGACGGTGCGACGATGTCGGCTTTGACAAAGAACTTTCGGAAAAACCATATATCAATAAAGTGAAGCCGGGAGAGAGCTTTGAACAAAGTTATGGAAATATTGACGGCAGAATGTTGATCGGCCGATCAGATAAAATCGAAAATATATATTGAATATAATTTTTTGGAAAATACCGATGAAAAGATTCGGTACAGCGGGAGGAAGAAGACAATGCTTCTTACGATTGATATAGGAAATACAAATATTACAATGGGTGTGTTCGAGGAAGAGTTCCTGCTCGGTATGTTCCGTATGACGACAAAACGGGCGAGGACATCAGACGAATACGGATTCACCATATGCGGAATACTGGAGCACAGAGGAATCGACTCAAAGCAGATCGATTCGGTGATCGTTGCGTCGGTTGTCCCCGACATTATGCACTCTTTTACAAGCGGTATTATCAAATATTTAGGAACGGAACCGATGATCGTATCTTCTCAGACAGATACAGGAGTTCGTGTTGTGACTGAAAATCCGACGCGGACAGGACCGGACAGAATCGTCAATGCGGCAGCGGGGTATGCTATTGCAGGAGGACCTGCGATCGTGGTTGATTTCGGAACGGCTACGACGTATGATTTGATAGGTCCTGAATGTACGCTTGAAGCATGTGTGATCGCCCCGGGCATTGAAACGGCAGGACGTTCTCTGTGGGACGGAGCGGCGATGCTTCCGGCGATTCAGATCCGAAGACCGGAATCCGTGCTTGCATCGGAGACGATTAGCGGAATGCAGGCAGGACTTGTATACGGAGCGATCGGACAGACGGAATATATAGTAAAAAAAATGAAAGAAGAGTCGGGATATAAAAAATGCCTATGTGATTGCCACAGGCGGGCTGGGTAAAATTATCGCCGATGAAACAGAATGCATAGATCTGTATGATCCACAGCTTACACTGAACGGCTTGCGAATGATTCATGAGAAAGTGCAGCAAAAAAGATGAAGAAGCTGAAAATAGGAAATGTAGAATTGGAAAACCGATACCTATTAGGACCTATGGCAGGGGTGACAGACCTGCCTTTTCGTTTGCTGTGCAAGGAACAGGGAGCGGGTCTTTTAGGGATGGAAATGGTTAGTGCAAAAGCAATTTTGTATCAAAATAAAAATTACAGAGAAACTCATGGAAATACATCCAGAAGAGCAGCCGGTATCTTTGCAGTTGTTTGGTTCTGATCCGAAGATTATGAGCGAGATGGCGAAAAGAATTGAAGAACGTCCTTTTGCGATTCTCGATATCAATATGGGGTGTCCGGTACCGAAAGTTGTAAAAAACGGGGAGGGGTCTGCTTTGATGAAAAACCCCTCTCTTGTTTATGAGATTGTAAACGCGATCGTTAAAGCAATAGAGAAGCCCGTTACGGTAAAAATCCGAAAAGGGTTCGACGATGCGCATGTAAATGCAGTCGAAGTCGCAAGAGCGGCGGAAGAAGCGGGAGCGTCGGCGGTTGCGGTTCACGGAAGGACGAGAGAGCAGTATTATAGCGGAGAGGCGGACTGGGACATTATCAGGCAGGTGAAAGAGGCGGTTTCCATTCCTGTAATCGGAAACGGCGATGTCACTACACCGGAAAAAGCAGAAGAACTTGTTCAAACGACAGGATGCGACGGAATTATGATCGCAAGAGGCGCACAGGGAAACCCGTGGATCTTTTCGGAAATGATCGGCAAGGAAAAAAACGGAGTAACTCCGCCCAGACCTGATAAAGAGGCAATACGGAATATGATCCTCAGGCATTCAAAGCTTCAGATTCAGTATCGCGGAGAATTTGCGGGAATGCGGGAGATGCGCAAACATGTAGCCTGGTACACGAAAGGACTGACAGGAGCGGCAGATCTCCGGCGCAGAGTAAATGAGACAGAGACATTAGATGAACTGATGATGTTATTGGAAGAACTATGAAAATCTGCACAAAAAATATCCTTTAATATGTGAAGCGGCAAGATAAAAATAGTAAAAATGCCAAAAAGCAAAAACGACCTTACAAAAATGTTACGGTAATCTATACAAAATAAACAAAGTTTTGTATAATTTATATATTACGCATAGTAACATGGAGAAAAAGGTCGTTTTTCTTTATTTCGTTTCATGGAATATGCGTGAAAATTCAGAACGAAGGAGTGCTCCGGAACTATAGGGGCGAAAAAGTTTATGAAAAATCTCAAGTGGAAGAAAGCAGGTTCGGCAGTTCTTGCTACAGCTTTGGCAGGAAGCATGGTGTTGCCGGCAACAGCCTACGCACAGGGTGAGATCGTTCAACTGGAAGGGGGAACTTCGACGCAGACAAACACAGCGCCGGAGCAGGTGTTCCTTAACAAATACAGCGGAACGGTCAGAACGCAGAACTTCAACGATAACTGGAAGTTCTATTTAGGAGACGCAAGCGGAGCGCAGACTCCGGCATTTGACGACTCCTCATGGGATCAGGTGAACCTGCCGCATGATTACAGTATCGACCAGAAATATAACCGTTCAATGGATGGAGAGAGTGGATATCTTCCGGGCGGTACAGGATGGTACAGGAAAAGCTTTACTGTAGATAAGAGCCTTGAGGGCAAACGTATCAGTATCGACTTCGGCGGCGTGTACATGAATGCAACTATTTATGTAAACGGTAAAAAAGCTCGGTACACATCCGTATGGATACACACCATTCTCTTTCGATATTACAGATAATGTGAAGTTCGGAAAAGAAAACGTGATTGCCGTTAAAGTAGATCACCAGACACCGTCAAGCCGTTTTTACTCAGGAAGCGGTATTTACAGAGACGTAGACTTTGTTGTAACCGATACAGTTCATGTAGATAAGAACGGAACAAAGATTGAGACACCGGATCTGAAAGAGCATGTAGATGGAAACAATGTTGCGGTGAAAGTAAAAACAACTGTTGTAAATGAATCCGAGAGGGATGCATCTGTAAAAGTAAAACATACGATCTATCCGAAAAACGGAACGGCAGAGCAGGCAGTTGCTACGTTTGAGTCACAAGAGGCAGTTGCTGTAGAAAAAGGGTAAGTCAAAAGACGTATCTGCAGATTTTACAGCATCAGGCGTACAGCTTTGGAGTACAACAACTCCAAATCTCTATACTGTGAAAACAGAAGTCCTTATGGACGGTGCTACAGTTGATACATACGAGACAGATTATGGTTTCCGCTACTTTGCATTTGATAAAAACAATGGATTCACTCTGAATGGTCAGAAGATGAAACTTCAGGGAGTATGTATGCATCATGATCAGGGCGCGCTTGGTTCGGTTGCAAATGACCGCTCTACAGAGCGTCAGGTAGAGATCCTGAAAATGATGGGATGTAACTCTATCCGTGTGACACATAATCCGGCGTCAGACGAATTGATCGATGCATGTAATAAGCATGGAATCTTAGTGATCGACGAGGCATTTGACGGATGGGTAGCTCCGAAAAAGCGGCAATTCAAACGATTATGCAAAATGGTTTAATAAAGAAATTGAATCTGATAATGAAATCATGGGCGCTGCGGACAATATGACATGGGCGCAGTTTGATCTTACAGCAATGATCGAGCGTGGACAGAATGATCCGGCGATTATTATGTGGTCGCTCGGTAACGAGATGTGGGAAGGAACAGGCGGATATAGTGCTGCTTATAAGACTGCTCAGGACAATCTTGTGAAATGGGCACAGGCGGCGGATACTACACGACCGGTAACAACCGGAGATAATAAGCTAAAAGGCGAAGAGGAAGGCTCAATTACTCTCGCTAATGGCTTACAGGAAGCGTCGGGAATCCATGGAATGAATTATGCAAGCGGCGCGGAGTATGACAAAATTCACAAAAAATATTCAGAATGGCCGTTATATGGTTCGGAAACGGCATCAGCAGTTAACAGCCGAGGAATTTATAAAGGCATGAATAGTCAGCATAATTATGGAAATCATGATTTGACGTCTTATGATACATCGGCAGTAGGCTGGGGAGCTACGGCAAGCAGCGCTTGGTATGAAGTAATTAAAAGAGATTTCCTTGCCGGTGAATATGTATGGACAGGATTTGACTATATCGGAGAACCGACTCCGTGGAATGATCCATATGGAAGTTTAGGACAAGGTGGCACATGGCCGCTTCCGAAAAAATTCTTATTTTGGAATTGTTGATACGGCAGGACTTCCGAAGGACAGCTATTACTTCTACCAGAGTCAGTGGAATGACAGTGTGAATACACTGCATATTCTTCCGGCATGGAATGAAGATGTTGTGTACAAAAAAGGAAGGAAATAAAGTTCCGGTAGTTGTATACAGCGATGCAAAAAAAGGTAGAATTGTTCTTCACTCCGGCAAATGGCGGTGAGAAGAGATCGCTTGGCGAAAAGGAATTTGCACAAAAACGACGACTGCAGGATATACATATCAGATGTATGAAGGCGAAGGAAAGAGCAGTAAAGAACATGAGAATTTGTACATGACATGGATGGTTCCATATGAAGCCGGAACAATTACTGCAAAAGCGTGGGATAAAGACGGTCAAGAAATAACAGAAAATATCCAAGGACGCACATCGGTAACTACGACAGGAGCGGCGGCGAAACTTCAAGTAAAAGCCGACAGAGAAACGATTAAAGCAAACGGTGAAGATCTTTCTTATCTTACAGTGAATGTTACAGATGAAAACGGAAATATTGTGCCGAATGCGGAAAATAAGGTGACATTTGAAGTGAGCGGCGATGGTGTGCTTGCAGGTATAGATAACGGAAGACCTATAGATCATCAGTCCTACAGAGATGACAATAGAAAAGCATTCAGCGGACAGCTTGTAGGTATCGTTCGTTCCACAAAATCGGCAGGAACAATCACTGTGAAAGTCAAAGCGGATGGAATGGAAGATCAGACGGTGCAGATTAAAACAGAGGCATCATCAGATGGAACAACTGAAGAAAAAGCAATCAGCAGCGTTGAGATGTCCAAAAACTACTATGTAAAAGTGGGTAATCGTCCACAGCTTCCGGCAGAACTGGATGTTATTCTTAATGATAAGTCAGAAGCAAAAGGAAAGGTAACATGGGAGGACGTTGCAGAAGATCAGGTCAATCAGTCAGGTACATTCAGCGTGACAGGAACAATTACAGTTGAAGGTGTCGATAAAGCAGAAACGGTTTCCGTTAATGTAAATATGATTGATACAGTAGCAGCGTTGTTAAATTATTCAACAACAACAAGTGTTGGAGTAGAACCGATTCTTCCGACATCAAGACCTGCTGTCATGGAAGATGGAACAATACTTACGGCATCATTCCCGGTGACATGGGAAAAACCAAAAGACGGTTATAATACAGCCGGAATTGTACAAGTAAAAGGAACGGCTGATGTGTTCGGGGAATCAATGGATGTTACGGCATCTGTGAGAGTTCAGGAAGCGGAAGTTACAGTTGGTGCTAATATCGCAAAAGATGCACTGACTTTGAAACAGGACCTCACAGTTACTTCAGATACACTTGAAGCAATCCGCGACAGCAGCCGAGAAGTTTCCAGCAATACAAGCGGTGGAGCAAATACGACGCTTTGGAGTAATTATGATAATTCTAATCAAAACAGAGATGATAAAGATGCAGAGATTACGTTTGAATATGCAACAAAGATGAACTTTAATCAGATCAAGATTTTCTTTAGACAGGATAGTTACTCAGCAACATATCCGGATGCGAAGACAACACAGATTTTCGTATCAGATACAGGTGCAGCAGATACGTGGACATTAGTTGATACTACAGAGACTATTGCACAACAAGATAATAACGGAGTAAAAGAGTATAAATATGATTTTGCGCCGACAAGCGGTGTGTTTGTTAAGATTCGTGCGGTGAATTCTAATGCAACCGGTAAACCGGCAGGATTTACATGTACAGCGTATTGCTGAGGCTGGAATTGTATAAAGCAGAAACCGCAGATTTTGGCAACAACACAACAGCGGAACTGCAGAGCCTGACTGTAGATGTAAGCGGCTCCGGCAGAAGCGCTTACAGCAGGATCATGGAATGTTTCGGCAAAAGAAGTGAAAGAAATCGCAGCAGTAGGAAAAGACAATGCGGCTGTAACAATACTTCCGGCAAAGAATAATGCTGTAAAAATATTGATCGAATCAGAAGATCATAAAACACAGAATACATTTGTGATCAACCTCGGCGTGGCAGATCCGGCAGATGACAGCAAGGATTACACAGGAGTTATCACTCCGTCGGCGGGAAGCACTCAGCCTAATAACGGAACTGATATTGACAAAGCATTTGATAAAAAGAATGATACGTTCTGGCATTCAAGTTGGAATCCGTCAACAACAAACGAAAACCTTTATGTAACTATGGAACTTGCAGAGGCACAGAAGATTGATGCAATCCGTTATTTGCCGAAGGGTGGTAATCTTACAGGAGGAGATCAGAACGGTCGTGTGAAGACATATACTGTAGAAGTAAGCATGACAGGTGCTGATGATTCATGGACAAAGGTAGAGATTACTCCTTCAACACAAGAGTGGGCAAACGGAACAGATTGGAAAATCGCTCAGTTTGTACAGCCGGTTGAGGCGAAGTTTATCCGCTTTACAGGTGTTGAAACTTATGGTGACGGAGGTCAGGAGAACAAGTTTATGAGCGCGGCTGAGATTCGTGTGAAATTAGCAGAGGACGAACCGGTAGTACCGGAGCCAAAGCCGACAGAACTTGTAATCCAGAATCAGCCGACGAAGACAACTTATACAGAAGGTGAAAAATTCGATCCGACAGGACTTAAAGTCGGAGTTAAATATGATAATGGTGAAGTGAAAGATGTAGCAGAATATAACGCTGAAACAGCAGGACAGTTCACATTTGATCCGGCATTGAATACAGCGCTTACTACAAATAATACGAAGGTAACTGTTACATATAAAGGTAAAACAGCAGACATTATCATTCAGGTTAATCCAAAAGAGGAAGAGCCGAAAGTAACAGGAATTGAAGTTAAGACATTACCGAAGACAAAAGTATACAGAAGGCGATAAATTCGATCCGACAGGACTTGTGCTTACAGTGAAATATGACAAAGGCGAAGATAAAGAAGTAGCTTACGGCGATGCAACAAAAGCAGACTTCACATTCAGCCCAAGCCTGACACAGCACTGAAAACAAGTGATGAGAAAGTAACAGTAACATATGCAGGCAAGACGGCAGAAATCGGTATTGAAGTGAAAGCTGACACACCGGTAGAGCCGGAAAAACCAACGGTAGAAAAAGTTGAAATTAAAGCAAATCCGGCTAAGACAGAATACAAAGCAGGAGAGACATTCGATCCGACGGGAATGAGTCTTACAGTAACGATGTCAGACGGAACAACAAAAGTTGTTGCATACGGACCGGAGACGGCAAAAGATTTCTCCTTTAATCCGAGTCTTAATACAAAACTGACAGCGGATACGAAGAAAGTAACAGTAACATACGGCGGACAGTCGGCAGACGTAGCTGTATCGGTGAAAGCAGATCCGTCAGAGGATAAGAAACCGAATACAGAGAAACCGGACAAAGGCGGAGCGGTTCAGACAGGAGATAACTTTAACGTAACGCTGCTGATCGGACTTGTAGTTCTTGCAGGTGCGGTTGCAGGCGGAGCGGCTCTGACAATCTTCAAAAGAAACAAAAGAAAATAAGCCTTATCCGTAAATAGTACGGAAAAAAGTGCAGGGCTGCCACTTAGTGGCGGCCCTGTTTGCATTGGAGCGGCAATGAACGAAAGACAGAAGGATCAAGACCTTGGAAAGCCGCCTGTAATCCAAGAATGTGTCTTTGGGAACTTACGGTAATTCCGGCATAACGCTGTATTGTTAATAAGCGCTATATTTTCTGCGCAATATCATGTAAAAGCTGTCTTGTTTACGCCAAAAACCTTGACATTAATGGGGTTGATGGTTATAATATTGAAATTGTGAAATAAACTAAAAGAGACAGCGTGCAGGGACAAGTTTTCCTGTCGGGAATAGACAAAAAACAGTGAAAAAGAATGACAGAAAAGGAGCGTTATCAATGGCGGAGGCAAAGAAAAGATTACTTACTTATGCCGGATTAAAGGCACTTGAAGATGAACTTGAAACTCTTAAAGTTGTCAAACGGAAAGAAGTTGCAGCTAAGATCAAAGAGGCAAGAGAGCAGGGAGATCTTTCCGAGAATGCAGAGTATGATGCGGCGAAAAGATGAACAAAGAGATATTGAAGCGCGTATCGAAGAACTTGAAGGCATTCTGAAAAAACGCAGAAGTGGTTGTTGAAGATGAAGTTGACTTTGATAAGATCAATGTCGGATGTACGGTAAAGGTATTTGACATAACATTCGATGAAGAGATGGAATTTAAAATTGTGGGATCAACAGAGGCAAATCAGCTTGGTAGGAAAGATTTCAAACGAGTCTCCGGTTGGTCAGGCATTGATCGGAAAAAAAGTGGGAGATACGGTAAGCGTAGAAACACAGGCGGGAGAAATCAAGTACAAAGTGCTTGAGATCAGCCGTTCAATGTAAACAGATGATTATAAACAGACCTCTTTTTAAGAGGTCTGAATTCGCATGTATGGGAATGTTTTAAAGAGGCGAAAAAGGCAGATAAAGAGAAAAAAGCGTAACGGAATAATAAGAGATAAAGCAAAACAGAGAAAAGTTATCCGGGAAAGGAGATAAGAAAGTGGCACAGGAGCAGAAGAATGTACAGGAACAGGATCTGAATCAGTTGAGAAAGGTACGCCGTGAGAAACTTGCAGAGCTGCAAGGAAGCGGAAAAGATCCGTTCGTGATTACAAAATATGATCAGACACATCACAGTGTAGAAGTAAAAGAAAATTACGAGGAGCTTGAAGGAAAGCAGGTTTCCATCGCAGGACGTATGATGTCAAAGCGAGTAATGGGAAAAGCATCTTTTTGTAATGTTCAGGATTTAAAAGGAAATATTCAGTCTTATGTAGCAAGAGACAGCATCGGTGAGGAAAATTATAAAGAATTTAAGAAACTTGATGTCGGTGATGTGATCGGAATCGAAGGAGAGGTATTCAAGACAAAAACAGGAGAGATTTCCATTCATGCATCTCATGTAACACTTCTTTCCAAGAGTCTTCAGATTCTTCCGGAGAAGTTCCATGGACTGACGAATACAGATATGCGTTATCGTCAGAGATATGTGGATCTTATCATGAATCCGGAAGCGAAAGATACATTTATCAAACGTTCTAAGATCATCAGCGCGATCCGCAGATATTTGGACGGCGAAGGATTTATGGAAGTGGAGACTCCGATGCTTGTTGCAAATGCCGGGGGAGCTGCGGCAAGACCGTTTGAGACACATTTCAATGCTTTAAATGAAGACTTGAAACTGAGAATTTCTCTTGAACTTTATCTGAAACGTCTGATCGTCGGAGGTCTTGAAAGAGTGTACGAGATCGGTCGTGTATTCAGAAACGAAGGACTTGATACGAGACATAATCCGGAATTTACATTGATGGAGTTGTACCAGGCGTATACAGACTATAACGGAATGATGGATCTGACAGAAAATCTTTACCGCCATGTGGCACAGGAAGTTCTCGGCACAACGAAGATCGTTTACAATGGCGTTGAGATGGATCTCGGAAAACCGTTTGAACGTATTACAATGGTAGATGCCGTGAAGAAATATGCAGGCGTTGACTGGAATGAAGTTAAGACTTTGGAAGAGGCTCGCAAGCTTGCAGACGAGCATCATGTAGAATATGAAGAGCATCATAAGAAAGGTGATATCTTGTCATTGTTCTTTGAAGAGTTTGCAGAAGAACATTTGATTCAGCCGACGTTCGTAATGGATCATCCGATCGAGATTTCTCCGCTGACAAAGAAAAAAACCGGAGAATCCGGAATATACAGAGCGCTTCGAGTTCTTTATGAACGGATGGGAAATGGCGAATGCATATTCAGAGCTGAATGACCCGATCGATCAGAGAGAACGTTTCAAAGCTCAGGAAGAACTTTTGGCACAAGGTGACGAAGAGGCAAATACAACAGATGAAGATTTCCTGAATGCGCTTGAGATCGGTATGCCGCCGACAGGAGGTATCGGATTCGGTATTGACAGAATGTGTATGCTTTTAACAGACAGCGCCGCTATCAGAGACGTACTGCTTTTCCCGACAATGAAAACACAGGGCGGAGCTAAGAATGAAGCAAACAATTCAGTACAGGCAAAAACAGAGGAAAAAACCGGCAGAAAAAATTTGATTTTTTCCAAAGTTGAGATCGAGCCGTTATTTAAAGACGATGTAGATTTTGAGACATTTTCTAAATCAGATTTCAGAGCGGTAAAAGTAAAAGAGTGTACGGCAGTGCCGAAATCTAAGAAACTTCTGCAGTTCACATTGGATGACGGAACAGGAGAGGATCGTACGATCCTGAGCGGAATCCATGAATATTATGAGCCGGAAGAATTGGTTGGCAAGACATGTATCGCTATTACAAATCTGCCGCCGAGAAAGATGATGGGAATTGACTCCTGTGGTATGTTGATTTCAGCGGTTCATAATGAAGAAGGGAAAGAAAAACTTCATCTTCTGATGGTTGATGAGCATATTCCGGCAGGCGCAAAATTGTACTAATTAATGTGAAATAAAATCAAAAAATGATTTTTATATCAATTTTGTACCATAATGAAAACAGATTTAAAACGTTATAAAGAGATATAAAGAGATAGGCTCATGGAATGTATTTTCTATGAGCCTGTTTGTGTTATGTAAAGGCAGATGACAGTAGATGAAAGATTATCGAACCATGATTATTATTATGAGTGGAAGAAAAACAGGATTATATTTTGAAAATTACGAAAAAGAGTGGGTACTTGACGGAGCAACTGTTCTCTACGGAAGCGCCTCGGAACTAAGAGCAACTCTTGAATATGATTTTTTGCAGGAAAAAACCTTTATTTACAAAGGGTTTTCGATGGAGGAAATCATTCATCATCTTGCAGTCTTTGTTTCAAGATTATGGCAAATCCATATCTTTGGTGAGGAAAATACAAGAGCGACGGCAGTATTTTTAATCAAGTATTTGAGAACGCTCGGATTTTCTGCCACAAATGATATTTTTGCGAAAAATGCTTGGTATTTTAGAAAATGCACTTGCCCCGGCAAATTATACGAACCTGCAAAAGGGGTATCCACGAAACAACCGAGTATTTGGAGGTATTCTTGAGGAACTTGCTGAGGTTATACATAAGAAGGACTGGCTCAATAGCAAATGTATCAGTTCAGACAATTACACAAGTGCAGTAAAAAAATGAATTGCAACAGTTAAGCACGTTCTCTCAAATTAAAGAAATTAGAGACAAAGAACTAAATTCAGTAATTCTCTCGCATCTTGAAATGAGTGAAGATTTAGTTGAGGGAATCAAGAGCGAGTGGGAACAGAAGAAAATATTCAAAAAACAGATAAAGGGTGATGATGGCACTACATTAATCGAAGATAGCTATTGTACGAGAAGTTATGTTAGGGAAATAATTCTAAGATATTGTCAAAACAGAACGTTCTTTAGAACAAAATTTAACATTAAGGATGGAAATTTGTTTTGATAAATAGACTGCGAGGTATTAGCAAATTGCGATACCTCAATTTTTCGTCAATAAGATAAAATTTGATTACATACAGTTATAAAAGATGGGTTATAAAAGATGTATAGAGAGTACCTTTTGGTTTTTTAGAGGAATTACGTTATAATAAAATCGAAACAATCTGTTATATGTTATAATCAGAGGAGTATGAAAGAAATGTGTACACGAAATGAATTGAACTTAATATTGCAGGCGATGACTCAGGCGTATCAAGCGGTATATGGAGCAAATGTTGTGAAAATTATTTTGTATGGCTCTTATGCTAGAGGCGATTATCAAAAGGATTCAGATATATGATATAGTCGCTATTGTACAGGGAGATAGAGAAAAACTTCAACAAGGCTTGAAAGTGTGTGGGATATT
>ENA-OPYU01000044-OPYU01000044.1-human-gut-metagenome-genome-assembly--contig:-NODE-44-length-42046-cov-4.133066_pt1 | contig 42046 bp, 55 predicted proteins | sample MGYA00242637_ERZ504482 | MGnify/ENA primary metagenome ERZ504482 (study PRJEB26092, sample SAMD00036237) | human gut metagenome | host: Homo sapiens | study: EMG produced TPA metagenomics assembly of... | reverse complement strand
TTTTCTAAAAAAATGCACAGGCCAAGTAAAATAAGTATTAAGACCAATTCAACTCCTGTAAAAAATTTATTAAAACAATTTTCTCACACATTTCCCCTATCCACATATTATAGAACTGTAAACAACATTATTGGAGGATTTAAAATGAGTGAATTAAGTGCAACAAACTGCGGATGTGGATGCGAATCAAACTTTGGCGGGAACTCCTGTATCTGGATCATTCTCCTGCTTCTGTGCTGTGGCGGATGTGGCAATGGATGGAGCAACGGTAACGGATGCGGCAATGACAGCTGTCTGTGGATCATCCTTCTTCTGATCTTCTGCGGAGGATGCGGCAATGGATTCGGAAACAACGGATGTGGATGCAGCAATAACGGATGCGGATGCTAATCTGCCTTTGAACGCAAAACTCCCCGGCAATCTGCCGGGGAATTTTTAATGCCCGGCTTTTTCCGACCGGATCTTTTCTCTGTCTTTCTTTTCCTTCTCTTTGTCCAACCTGTTTTTCAACATGCAGTTTTCATCAATCTCGTATACCGCATTTCCGTCAATGATCAGTTTTCGTTTCATAAAAATCCTCTTTTCTTTTTCTTCCTTTCTTTATAGTATGATACCAACTAAAAAAATGTCATTCAGGTTTTCATTCATTTTCGTGTACTTTTCCACATATATATTTACAACGCTACATACCGGGAGGATTTATGGAAAAGAATCCAAAACACTTTCTGACACCTTTTGATGAACTGACTACTTCCAGACAATTACAGACGATCAAACTTTTGCTGCCCTATCTTCCAACAAACGGCCAACGGATGCTGGGGATCTTCATCCGCCTGAATGAATTGCAGAATGCCATTCATCTCTTTCGGGGATTTCCGGTTTCCCCTCCTTCTGACTCTCTTTCTCCATCCCGGATTTTAAGTGACCTCTCACCCTATCTTTCCGAAGAAGAATCACAGCAGATGGCGCAGGTAAACCAGCTTCTGCAGATGATGGAGCTTTTTCAGAATATGCCGGCAGACAATCCTACCGGTTTTTCTCCTGATCTGCTGATGGGAATGTTGAATCCGGAACAAAAAGAAATGTTTCAGACATATGATGCCATGTTTTCCGATACAATGAATCAAATGGATTTTACAACTTCTAAAGGAGGTACTTCACATGAACGAATGGATGAATCATCCAAAAATGCAGAACATGGATCCAATCAAACTGGAACTGATTACAAAATGGCCGCTGCACAACTGCCGGAAAATCCGGAAAAGACCTCGCGCCCATCTTGTTCGCACTGATCACCAATGCGGGAAAGCATAATATTCAGTTCTCGCCGGAAGAAATCACTCTGATTCTGGATCTTCTGAAAGAAGGAAAATCAGATGCCGAAAAAGCACAGATCGACCGCACCGTCAATATGGCTGCGTCCATGTTAAAGAAGAAGGCATAAAACCTTCTTCTTTTCATTTCATTGCATTCTGTCTCGTCTTCCTGTACAATATTGAACTAGAATCAAATATTCAGGAGGATTTCTATGCAGACTCTCATGCTTACAGTTGAATATGACGGCACCCGGTATGCAGGCTGGAAGGCCGCTCCCAAAAAAGAAAATCTTGATACGGTCTTGGGGAGAATCCATACTGCTCTTGCCAGGCTGCTCAAAGAGGACATACAGTTATTCTGTGCCGCAAAAAACAGACCCTGGTGTTCATGCAAGAGGGCAGATTCTCAGCTTTCAGACCACTTCTTCCCTGTTGCCTTCTGCTCTAAAGAGCAGTCTGAATCAGGTGCTGCCTCAGGATATCGCCGTTTTAGATGCCAGACAGGTTTCCGAACGTTTTCATGCAGAATTACTCCCCAAACACTGTATCTGGGAGCTTTGTATCAAAACCGGTTCGACTCCTGATGTTTTCCGTCAGAAGTATACTTTATTTCTCCCCGACTTGCCGGATCCCCTGCGAATGCAGGAAGCATTTTCTTTTTGAAAGGCAGGCATGATGTCCGTTGCTTTTCTCCTGTCAAAAAGAAAAAAGCAATCATGAGAGAACTCTATTCTCTCCGGATTGAGCATTCCGATGACGAAATGCAGCTTTTCCTGGAAGGCAGTGATTTTCTGCCATTCATGCCCGCAACACTCATGCAGCTGCTGCTTGATATCGGAACGGGCACACTGGATGCCTGCTGTATTCCTTCGATCTTTGCAGGAGAACATTCTTATTCCGGGCATGCTCCTGCCCATGCACTGTATCTTCATGATATTGTTTATATTTCAGATAGAAAGGATGATTTTTAATGTCGATTTACTATAGTATCCTCTACTTTTTTGTATATGGCTTTCTGGGATGGTGTACAGAAGTCATATTTGCAGCTTTTAAACAGCATCGTTTTGTAAACCGCGGATTTTTAAACGGACCGATCTGCCCGATCTACGGGGTTGGCGTTACACTGGTCATCGCATGCCTGGAAGCTTTCCAGTCCAACCTGTTACTTTTGTACATTTCTTCTGTCATACTGGTAACTGTTTTAGAGGGCGTAACCGGATGGGCAATGGACAAGCTGTTCCACAACAAATGGTGGGATTATTCCAAACTGCCTTTCAATATCGGAGGGTATGTCTGCCTTTTATTTTCCTTGATCTGGGGCGTTGCATGCGTTTTCATCGTATATTTTGTCCACCCGCTGATCCATCAGGTGTTATCCCTGATTCCGCACACAGCCGGAATTGCTTTGATCGCAATCCTTGGCATTGCTCTGCTTTCCGATATGATCGTAACCACTTCTGCAATCGTGAAGTTCAATCAATATCTGGAACTGCTGAAGCATATCACCGACGAATTACACGCAATTTCCAATCAGATCGGAGCAGAGCTTTATCAGAATGTAATGCACGTACTGGATATGCAGGAAAGTTCCAGACAAAAACTGGATGATGTCAAACTGGAAGTATCCGAAGAAATCCGGATGCAGATTGTAGAATTAAAAACAAGAGCCCAGAATCTGGGAGAAAAGGTTCCAAAACCGGCACGCCGTCTCTTAAAGGCATTCCCGAAACTGGAATCCAGAAATTACAAAGCACAGCTGGAATTGTTCCGGCAAAAACTGGAACAGCACCTTGGCAGACATTAATCTATCCTGATAAAAACCACGCAGCCCATGCGTCTCCAAACACCATGGCTGCTGTCATACCCATACATAAAAACGGGCCGAAGGCGAATGCTGTCTTTTGCCCGTTCCTTTTTTCTGCCAGAAGCCGGATACAATAAATCCCTGCCAGTAGGATTGCTGCCGCACTTCCCATAACGACCAGCTTCACTCCGATTGCCACCCCGACAGCTGCAACAAACTTGATATCACCGCCGCCAAAGCTTCCCGGAACAAAAAACAAAAGGCATGCCATCGGGACACTTACCGCAAACATCCCTAGTATCCTCTCCTGCCAGGAAACCGAAGGATCCACCAGTGCCAGCAGTACTGCCACCAGAAGAATCCCTGCATTCCATCTGTCCGGAATCTTATGCGTCCGCCAGTCAGAAATGGAAATCACGACAAAGATAAAAATCAGTATCGACTTTAACAGCATCGTCATCATGATTTTCCCGTGTAGTACAACTCGATCGGATCAATCGGATCAATCGGATGTTCTTCCTCCATTTTAACCTTCCGCCCTCTTCGTTTTATAAGCTCGCCGCCTTTATTATAAAGCCAGAATGAATACACCAGAACTTTATTCACCTTTCCGATCCTGTCCTTTGTTGTCTTTTCATACTGTACGCCACCCACTTCAAAAGGAACTTTCTTGTGGATCATAGAGATCAGCTCTGTCTCACACGTCACAGGCTCCGGCAGAATCGTATAAGCACGTCCCACACACCCGGTCTTGTGAGAATCACTTCCACCGGTCGTCACCTTTTTATATTTTGCCGCCAGCCTTGCCGCCCCTGTATTTGATACTACAGATTCACAGCAGTTATAAGCTTCAATAAAATCAAACCGTTTCATGATTTCCGGCGACTGATAAAATTTCTTTGTATTAGCGATACTCATATACTTTTCTCCGCACGGATGTGCCGGTCCAAGCACACCTCCGTTTCGATGCACCAGATCGATCAGCAGCGATACCGGCATTCCCCGCATCTCTAAAAGCCGCATCTTCACGCCTTCCGGCATGATCACCAGAATGTGCCCTGCATCTCTTGTATCATATTCGATCCCTTTTAATACCACAAAATCAGTGTGAACCTTTCCTTTCATGTGGTTTTTCCAGTATCGATATCCGTTGTATGTGTTATGGTCTGTGATCACCATTCCCTGAAATCCCTTCTTTTTAAGGAGTGTGATGTAATCCTCCAGACTCACCTTACTGTCAATCGATCCCTCTTTCACATGGCAATGCATATCAATTTTCATAGATAAGCCTCCTTTTTGTCTCTGCATTTTACTTACGCACAGGCTTTCGTCTCTTTTTTCTATTATACCGCGTTGCCATCCCTCTTACAAGAAAGTCCATCAAAAAAACACACTCTTCCCAATGCTTTCCACATTGGAAAAAGTGCGTCTGTGTTACTTATCTTCGTCATCCTGATCCGAAAGATCGATCTCCACGATTTCTACATCATCATCCTCATCATCCCAGAACTCATCCAGATCTTCATCGAAATCTTCATCCAGATCCTTATCCAAATACTCATCTTCTGTAACAATCTCTTCTGACACGATCAGATCTTCTTTCATCACTTCTTCGTCTTCCTCATCCTCGTCATCGTCTTCAAATTCATCTTCAAATTCCATTTCCAGCTCTTCTGCATGAGGAACAGCCGCTGTATGTACTTCTTTCTCTGCCTGCTTTTCTTCTTTAAACTCTTCATCCAGAAGAGCTCTGGCTTTATCCACTTCATTCTCTGTGGAATTCTGTTCGCGAATCTCCGCAGCCTTTTTTTCAGATGTCAGCTTTTGACGCTTTCCGGATTCCATCAGAAACTGTACCAGAATTCCAAGGACTGCCAGCACCGCAAATGCCAGCGTGACCATCCAACGCTCTAATTCAACTCCTGCATGACCCAGCAAAACAGTTCCCGCCTGACTGATGCATACAGCACCGGTCACTCCTGTAAGAAGCATCAGAACCGGAACAAAAAGCTTAATCGTCAACAACGCAAATACCAGACCAATTCCAACACACACCAGCAGCCAGATCAGATTCGCCGGCCGGAGCCAGTATATACTTAGTGCTGCTCCAAGTACAAAGGCAGTCACAAACATTCCTGCCCGCTTCAAAATTGCAAACACGATTGCCAGAATAATCCCTGCCGCAAGACCAATAATCCCGCTCAGTGTTTCATCTGACGTAATCTGCATCGCCACAGCCGCTGCTGCTCCTGTTCCAATCACAAAAACTGTCAGAAATGACCAGAATCTTGCCAGCTTCAATCCAAAGAAACAGCTCAGAATTCCCAGTAATACCGTAATTCCAAGCGAAATAAGCACAATCTCTGCCAGCTTGTCTGCCATTCCAAGCCGCTCTAATGCGGTCGGCAAAACTTCCTTTTCCTGCAGCCATCTTCCTATTTCATTTATCATATCCATTGTACCTCTCCCTTATTATCTGAATCTGTCAATAGCAACCTATATTTTACCAACTTTTTCAGAAAGATACAACAGAAAGATGGATGCAAATCTTTTATTTTGATTCACATCCATCTTTACATTGTTGGCTCAATCACCTTTTCTACCTCTCTTCACTTATTAATAAGTCCTGTTTTTAAGATTTACTGTCCTGGCGGTCTGTACCTTCCTTTCTTAAGTGATTCTCATTTTCTCGCTTCCTCGATAACCCTGCCCCTCAAATGAATTTTACTTCTCTCGTAACTTTCTCGTCATTACGATAATTTCTTCATTTTCACCGGTTATCTTTCCTCGCTTCAAATGAGTGTTTGTTTCATCTGTTTTATTTGTTGACTTTATATTAGCACTCTTTTTTAATATTGTCAATGGTGTTTTTAGTTTTTATATATTTTATTTTATAATTATCTGTCTTTTTTATCTTTTCTTTATTTATTTTACAGTTTTATTGTTTTATGTAAAAACCAAAAGGCCGTATACCAGTGCTTTTTTCTGATATACGGTCTTTGTCTTAAAAAATTCTTCATCACATTCTGGATCACTGTCTCCCGCAGCTTTCCTTCCTCTGTATTTCCTGCCTGATGATCTGCAAATCTTGCTTCTACATACAGATAATCTGCAAGTCTGTTCACATACTGCATGGCTTTTGCATCTGCTCCGTAATTCTGTGCCACTTTGCGGAATCTCCGCTCTGCCCTTCTTGTCACAGCCCGCGCAATATCCAGTCTTGCGGAAAGCTCACATCCTCCGTACAAAACAAAGTCCCTGGCTCTCGGAAACGCAGCTTCCAACTCATCGATCTGATCTTCCAGATGCACAGTCTCTTCTGCGCTCATGCGGTAATCCAGATTTCTCGGATCTGCCACTGCTGCCATGATCTTCATCAATGTTCTCTGAATCTCTGCCAGATTCGTCTTCAGATGATCCTCTGAAAGCACTTTTGCATGTCCGATATAACTATTCAGTTCATCGATCGTCCCGATCAGCTCGATCCGATCGTCTGCTTTCGAAACACTCATCCCATTTGCAAGAGAGGTATTTCCGCCATCCCCTTTTTTGGTATATACTTTCATTTGCACATTTCCTTTCCCGGAACATTTTCGCTATTTAAAGGGCTGTTTTTTAATCGCACGGGCACTGTTTGCTCCCACTTTTCTGCACTGCTCTTTTGTCGGAGACAGATATGCCTCGATATTACGCCCTTTCTCAAGCCCCCGCATTTTCAGACAGACGGCCGTTCCAAAAATCCCGATTCCGGATCCCAGCATGGAATCCCGTGCCGCTTTATAGGAAAGCTTTTCCATACATTCATCCGGAAACTCTGTAATCTCATAAAACACACCCTCTTCTTCCACTCCTGCACAGACTTCCCGCAAAATTGCTTCATCTGCCAGATGTGTATATATAAAGATTGAAGGTTTCTTCACTATCATCGCTGTTCTCCTATATATGAAAGTACCAGCCCTGTTGCAACTGCATTTCGCGGACCTTCCTCTCCCCGGATATTTCCACGTCCGCACACGATCCGAAATTCTGAAAGTTCTTCCATCAGCATTTCCGGAATCTCAAAAATCCTCCGCAGACCCGCCGACTAAAAACAACATTCGAAATATGTTTCAGATCCTGCCCTGGTGCCACTTTCTTCAATGCACGAAATGCATTGGTCACAAACACTTTACGTTTTGCCTCTCTTCGCACCTGCACAATCTTCTCCATCGGGATATCCTGTTCCAGCCGAATCATTCCATCCTCCGTAAGAAGGACCACTCTTCCGTAAAACCTCGGATCAATGGACTGCTCCACAAATGTCATCTGTCCGTTTTCCATCCGCATATGGAACAGACTTTCCACTTTGGCAAGCGGGTACTTTTTAATCTGCTCTGCCATGTGCCGGTCTCCCAGACCAAGCTCTGTCTCGATCAGCATGGACACAAGCTCTCCCGCACCTGCCTGATGCGTCATAGATACCTTTCCATCCTCGGAAATCACCGCATGCATCCGTAGAACCGCCGCCCATATCCAGAATTGCAAGCGGAAGGCTTGTTCCGGGAGTCGTCAGGGCTCCGAGACTGGCCATAACCGCTTCCACGCCTGCCACCATCACGTTTACACCCAGTTCTATCCGTAATTGTTCTGCAATCTTCTGCATCGGAAGATGCCTCGTCTTTACCATCGCCGCGATTCCGACCGCTTTCTCAAGACAGGTCTCTCCTGCCAGGGCACCGGAAATCCGAACCGGTGCCATCGTATCCACTGCCAGAATATCAGTAATATGAATCTCTCTCTTCGCAGTCTCATCCAGATTTTCCATTCCCTGTTTGATCCTTGAGAACATATTGCCCACATTGGTGTCATGCTCTCCTTCCATATCGTAGATCGTACCGGCATCCGAAACTACCTGCATGATCTTCTCGGCACCTTCATCCAGATCAACAACTGCGTCCTGATCTGCATGGAGACAGATTTTTCCTGCGGGAAGAAGATTCTCCCGGATATTGCCGCCCGGTGTTTTTAAAACGACCGCACTTCGCTTTCCGATCAGACTTTTCGCAATCGGCGTGATCATCCGCGTCTGCTCTGCATCCAGTCCGAGCAGCGTTGCAATCCCGTACGGGTTGGAAAGCATACGGATTGTCTGTCCCGGAAGCGCCACTTCGATCGCTGCCAGAACATCATCCGGAAGCTTTTGAATTCCCGCCACCTCATCAATGATCGGCACTTTTTCTTCCAGACGATTCTCCACAAGAACCGCCTCATCTGCCTGCAGGATCACACCTGTGATCGTCAGCCGCTTCCTCTCTCTGTTGATAACTTCTGCGATCTCCTCATAGGATGCGGCTGCTTTTGCAAATACAATATACGGCGTTCCCGGCACGCCTTCCCGGATTCGCTCAAAATCCAGCGTTTTTCCGACTGCCTGCCCTGCACCTGCAGGGGTAGACGGGTTATGTCCGATCATGGAAGAATCTGTAATGATCGTCTCTGTAAGCGTCTCCATTGCTGTATCTCCGATAACCGGCGCGGCTTCATTCAGGCGGATCAGGGAAAGCGCTTCCGTCTCCATCCCAATCTTTCCCATAGCTTCTTTCAATGCTGCCCGTATCCCATGAACATTGGCAATGGTCCCCTTCGTTCCTGTCGTCTTACAGGAAGCACTGCTTAAGAAATGGACCTGTGCTCCCCCGACTTCTCCGATACAGACTTCTGTTGTAGAATTTCCAATATCAACTCCGGCAATATATGTCAAAGCAGAATCCCTCTTTTCTCATAAACCTCTGCCGCTTCCATTACAAGGCGCGCACAGTTTTTTGCATTGTATTTTCCAACAGCTCCTGTGCCATTAAAACCAGTTCCAGCTTTGTGGAACGATTCGGACGAAGCTTATCGTACATCTTTAAAATCACATCATCCGGAACATCTACCAGTTCTGCAGCACGTTCAAAATTCTTTTCCATCGGATCATTGCCGTTTTCTTTTGCCACCTGTCCCTGTGCATAAAGCATTTCTTTTGAAATCTTAATGTCATCCGGGGCAATCTGGTTTCTCATCACTGCATCCAGCGTGATCTCATCCAGTTTTTTTCCTGTCTTGGATGCGATCTGTTCTCTTTCGTGTTCACCTAACGGGTACTGCATTTATCTTTCCTCCCATTCAACAATTCCAACTTCCGGATCCAGCTGCTCTGTCTCCGCAATGTGCATCAACGCTGCCTTCACCTGATATTTTGGTCTGGACATCGGATCATTTGTACATGGAATCGGCACTACCTGCTCACCCTTTACATATTTGGCAGCATTCTGTCCGATCTGACGGTAAGTCTCCAGATTCATCAGAGGCGCCTGCGGAAACAATTCCAGATTGGAAAGCGGATAAAGGTCTCTCTGATGGATCACGGTTGTTCCCTTTCGACTGGATGCCGATCCCGATTCCGGAACCAGAAAGCTTTGCCGCTTCCAATTGCCATAAAACAGACATCGGATGTATCCAGTATTTTGACCACTCTCGGGATCATTCCTTCCTCTTCAATTCCCGCTTTCACAATTTTTCAGAACATCTTCCAGTAAAATACCGCAGATGGTTCTTTTAATCTCTTTCTGGAATGCAGCTCCTACTCCGATCACAACTTCCTTTGGATCTGTCCCCTGCTTCGCCCGCGGATAATCTCTGTAGGATGTCTTTTCTTCATTGATCCTGTCCCGCCCTGCCATAGAAGGCACCTCGGAAGATGTATGTGATCCAGTCTCCTGCCCCATCTCCGAAAGAACGGCATTGGTTATCTGTTTAATTAACTCTTCACTAATCTGCATGATCCTGCCTCCTATATATCCTGTGGGTTGATGATGTGCGGGATCTTCTTGATCTCTTCCCAGCGCTCTCCCTGTACCCGGTATCCGGTTCCAGGTCCCATATAGTCATTCGGTGTATTGATGCCGGACAATACATGGAAGTCTTTGTCCAAAATCGCTGCTGTCTGCATGTAATCTCCGACCACACGCTGCTTTAACATACTCAACACACTCTCTGCCACATCCACAAATCCAGTCTCTGCCAGCGCTTTTACGACATCGATTCCCGTGATGCCGCGTTTTAATACATCCTCAGCCGCCATCAGATCCGCGGTCACATCCCGATCCAGTGTATCTTTGCTTCCATGTGCGTAGGTAACTGCCTCCACCTGCGCATCTGTCACCGGTGAAAGTCCCAGCTGTGTAAACACTGCCTGCACCGCTCTTGCAGCCTTGTTTCTGACATGAATGACTTCTTCTTCCGTTACCGGGCGAAGTCCTCCGTCTACCTGCATATCTCTCTGTAATACATTGTAATCATCAAAGTCTTCGGCATCAAAGTTCGATCCCGCAAACATATTGTCATAGTTCGGCTCTGCCGCATAGCCGGAGAAGATAAAGTCTGTTCCCGGCAAGAACTGCAGCATCGTTCTTGCAGTACGGCGCATATCGGAGTTGGAAAAGCTCTGGTCATTGGAAGATGCACACTCCAGCCCAAGCAGCGCTGCCACAAGGTTTTCCGCGATGACTTCCCGGATACCGGACGGTACGGAACCTGTCACTCCGATACAACTTACAGATCCATTCTGGATTCCCTGACTTCCAGCTCCCTTTGTCGCATACAGACAGCGGCACTCCAGATACAGCATAGATTTCTTTTCACTGCTTCCCATCAGCACCTCGGAACCGGATCCTGATGTAAAGCGGACCTTCAGTCCTCTGGAAGCATACGCCGAATTCAAAAATGCTTTGGAATATGGTGTATCATCCCCATCGATAAACACCTTTTCCGTTCCATATACAGAGAGTGTCTCTGCATAAGTCGTCAGTCCGCGGATTCCCAGCTCCAGCTCTGTTGCTTCCTCTGCGGAGCACTGTGTCAGCACACCCGGACGCCCCACCTGAGAACCAATCAGAAGCGCCATGGCACTCAGCGGTGCATATCTGGCAACTCCCATAGTCGTCTCTTCCTCCGCAAATCCACGAAGAGCTCCCTCTGCCGCGTCCGCTGCAATCTGTACCGGATCATCTTTCAGATTTGTGATGTGCGCCTGATTTCCCGGTGTTCTTCTCGCACGGATCTTCTGCATTCCCATCATCAGCTCTACGACATTCAGATGATTCATAACCTCTGTCATCTTTGCAGGCGTGATTCCTGTCACAAGCTCCAGAATCTCTTTTCTGGACACATGAATATCCACGATCATGCGCGCGATCTCCAGTGAAGATACTGCCATGGACGCTTCTGCACGCTCTACGTTCATCGCATAATCAGCGATAAACTGATCGATAAAATCAAAGTCCTCTCTCTTTTTCCCATCCAGTTCCACAATTCTGCCGTTTGCTACTTTCACAGACGGCTTTGGATCATACGGACTTGTCATTGCCACAAATCCCATTTCCGGCCATTCATTGATATATCCGTCAAGATTTACCGGGCGCTGATCCAGTGTCTCAATTCGTTTTGATCTTCTCATGTTCGTTCTCCTAAATATGATATCTCCTACACACTATAGTTGTATTATACCTTAAATCCAAAAGAATCGCAATCCGGATCGTGGTGAAATTGTGCACAAATCCACATTATTTTCAAAAGAAATCAACAAAAACCCTCGCATTTTTCTTCTTTTTTCTCTGTGATTTCTAATTTTTTGATGCTTTGTCTGCATTCTCCCATTGACTTCCATTTTTTCGGACTGTAAAATAGATCTATCTTTTTAAATAAGAACAAAAACTTATACAGCTTACCTACGAAAGGAGTTTGGCATATGGAACACTTAACCATCCCACAGGGGTATGTTTCTCCCCTGACAATCCGCGAGACTGAGGTGGCGATCAAAGAGATCAAGGATTATTTTGAACGCTCCCTTGCAAAATCACTGCATCTTACCCGTGTATCTGCACCTTTATTTGTAAAACCGGAATCCGGTCTGAATGATAATTTAAATGGTGTGGAGCGCCCGGTTTCGTTCGGGATCAAGGAGCAGGAGGACACTCCCGCGGAGATCGTGCATTCTCTGGCAAAATGGAAACGCTATGCACTCAAGCACTACGGTTTTCATTCCGGTGAAGGTCTTTACACCGATATGAGTGCCATCCGCAGAGATGAGGATACGGACAATATTCACTCTATCTACGTAGATCAGTGGGACTGGGAAAAAGTGATTTCCAAAGAAGAGCGAAACATGGAGACACTGCAGTATACAGTCCGCAAGGTCTACAGTGCACTCAAAGAAACAGAAGATTATATTTCCAGACGGTATAACTATATCGAGCCGCTGCTTCCGGACGATATCTTTTTATCACATCCCAGGAGCTTGAAGACCTGTATCCAGGATGTGACGCCAAGGAAAGAGAGCACCGGCTTGCCAAAGAAAAGGGAGCGATCTTTGTGGCACAGATTGGAAAAGTTCTCGCTTCAGGTGAAAAGCATGACGGACGCGCCCCGGACTATGATGACTGGGAATTAAACGGTGATATCATCGTCTACTACCCTGTACTGGACATTGCCCTGGAGCTTTCCTCTATGGGAATCCGCGTGGATGAAGAAGCGCTTGCAAAGCAGTTAAAGCTTTCCGGATGCGAGGACCGCGCAAAGCTTCCGTTCCAGAAGTCTCTGCTGAACAGGGAACTGCCTTACACGATCGGCGGCGGAATCGGACAGTCCCGTATCTGTATGTATTATTTGCGCAAGGCACATATCGGAGAGGTACAGTCCTCCCTCTGGCCGGATGACATTTACAACTGCGCACTGGAACACGGAATCCAGTTATTATAAAAGAAAACAGGAGTCTGCTGATTTTGAATCGATCAACAGACTCCTGCCCTTCTTTATTTCTTTTTTACTGCCACAGCCTGCATATGCTGTGCTTTGTATCTGTCTTCTACAATCTCTTTCGGATAGCGGATCACTCCATTGTTCTCATACGGATCATTGAAATAATATCCTTCTTCATCATATCCGACCAAAAGCATACAGTGCTCATTGGAAATCCAGGTAAATACTTCCCCGCTGTCTTTTAATTTCCACTGTGGGCCCGTGATCGGTTCTCTCATATTGATACACGCCCAGAGAATCACCGGCATTCCTTTGTCAATGTACTCTGTTTGTAAAGTTTTTATCTCTGTTCCCGTAAGATCCAGCACCTCATACATTTCACCGATCGCTTTTTTCAGCGCCTGAGTGATCACCGGTGCATAGCAGCCAAATGACTCCTCATCATAGGGACTTCCACAAAATATTTTGTGGGATCCGGACCGTAAAGCTCCCCCTCACGAAGTTCAAACTCCTGCCTGTCCAGATATTGCTCAATAAATTCATCCACAGACATTTCGTATCCCAGATACCTAAGCAGCATCACAGCCGACACACTCTCGCATCCGGTCGGATAACGCACACTTTGATCCAGATACGGCACATCAATTACATTACGCATGCTGTTCCTCCGCATCCTTTTTTCTGCTCTCGTCTCTTCAAAACCGTCAGTACTGCAAACAAGATCAAAAGACTGCTGCCCAGTGCAGCCCACCAGATCTTCACGATTCCTGCGATCAGATATCCTACGATACAAACTGCCGCCACGACCATGGCATACTGCATCTGAGTGGATACATGATTGATGTGATTGCTCTGTGCACCCGCAGAAGACATTACTGTTGTATCTGAGATTGGAGAAATGTGATCTCCGCATACTGCTCCTGCCAGAACTGCCGCCACAGAGATGATCATCATTTCCAGATTTTTCTGTCCCGGGAACATCGCTACTACGATCGGCACCAGGATCGCAAAGGTTCCCCATGAGGTTCCTGTTGAAAATGCAAGAAAAATCGCGATCATAAACATCACCGCAGGCAGGATCACGCTTGCCGAAGCATTTGTTCCCACCAGATTCTCTACAAATACTCCAATTCCAAGGGCATCTCCCATTCCTTTTAAGGACCATGCAAAAATCAGGATCGCCACCGCCGGGATCATCAGTTTAAAGCCTTCTACGAAGCTGTCCATAAATCCCTTAAATGTAATGACCTTTCTCGGCAGATATAAAATCAACATAAATAAAATCGTAACAGAAGTTGCAAAAATCAGACTTGTCTCTGCATCACATCCGGAAAAGGCAGTGAATACATCGGTTGCTCCGCCCAGATATCCGGTGTAGATCATAGCCCCGATCGCAGACAGGATCAGAACCGCTACCGGCAGGATCAGATCCATCACTTTCCCTTTTTCTGATGCATTTTCTGTCTCAACTGTCTCAAATTCTTCCGCACCGCTTGTGAAGAGATCCCCGTTTGCAGCATTCTTTTCATGACGCTTCATCTGTCCGAAATCAAATCCTGTGATCACCACAAACAATACCATTGCCAGTGTCAGAAGCGCATACAGATTGTAGGGAATCGTTCTTAAAAACAGCTGAAACCCTGTAATCCCCGCATCGTCCGACACATAAGAGTTGACCGCAGCCGCCCAGCTTGAAATCGGCGCGATGATGCAGACCGGAGCTGCCGTGGAATCAATGATATACGCCAGCTTCGCTCTGGAAACTTTATAGCGGTCTGTCACCGGACGCATCACGGAACCGACCGTCAGACAGTTGAAATAATCATCTACAAAAATCAGCACCCCAAGTCCCGTTGTTGCAAGAAGCGCGCTTTTTTTGCTCCTGATCTTGCTTCCTGCCCAGTTTCCATAGGCGGCAGAACCTCCTGATTTTGCCATCAACACGATGATCATCCCCAGAAGCACGTCAAAGATAAGAATATTCAGATTCATGCTTTCTTTCATAATTTCAAAAAATGACACAAAAGAATCCCAGGGAGAAAATCCTGTATACAGCAGTGCCCCCACAGCAACTCCTACAAACAGGGAGCTGTACACTTCCTTTGTGAGAAACGCAAGCACGATTGCAAGCAGCGGCGGCACAAGTGACCACCAAGTTCCGATAAACATAGAACCATCCATTTTTTCTTTCATCCTCTTTTCTATTACTTTTCCACATGATAATCCCCTGTCCTGGCTCCGGCACTTGCCTTGTCATAACAGGGTATCCTTTCTTATTTTACTGGATGATGCATAAATATGCAATTATAATTTTTTATTCGTTCCTGTTCCATGCAAATGCATGGTTCATCGGCCCACTTCCTGCTCCCAGATCCAGCTTGAACTCCAATGCATCTGAAAGATACTGCTTTGCTCTTTTTACAGACTCTTCCAATCCAAATTCTTTCGCCAGATTGGCTGCGATCGCACTCGAAAGCGTGCATCCTGTTCCGTGAGTATTCGGATTCTCTATCCTCGTTCCGTAAAACCACCGCATCGCTCCGTCTTCTTTCCACAAAAGGTCATTGGCATCCTGTCTTTGATGACCTCCCTTTAACAGCACACTGCATCCAAACTGTCTGCCAATCATTTCTGCTGCCCTCTCCATATCTCTTTGTGTCTGAATTTCAATTCCGGACAAAAGCTCAGCCTCCGGGATATTGGGCGTGATCACCTCCGCAATTTTAAAAAGCTTCTCCTGCATCGCGCAGATTGCATCCTCCCGGATCAGCCTTGCTCCGCTTGTCGCCACCATAACCGGATCCACGACAATATGTGCTGCCTCGTATTGCCTCAATGATCCTGCGATCACCTCGATCAATTCTGTGGACGATACCATCCCGATCTTCACCGCGTCCGGTCTGATATCTGTAAAAATGCAATCCAGCTGTTCTTTTAAAAATTGCGGAGACACTTCCAGAATATCACGTACTCCGGTTGTATTCTGTGCCGTCAGCGCCGTGATCGCGCTCGTCGCATAGTACTCCGTTTCGTCGTCATTGTCTTGATGTCCGCCTGATTCCGGCACCGCCGCTGCAGTCGCTTCCCGCGATCGTCAGTCCTGTCTTCATCGATGTCATGTGTTACTTACATCCTTCCTGTTATCATTTCTGTCAGTTGTTCATCGAAAGACTTCAGATAAATATCCGCTGTCTCTCTGATTTTTTCCCTGTTCCTTGTTTGCTTTGTCATAGACAGCTGCTGTAGAAAACCCTGCCTTTTTTGCAGTCTCAATGGCATGGAGTGCATCTTCCACAACCAGCGCTTCATCCGGCCTGCAATTCATCTTTCTCGCCGCTTCCAGATAAATGTCCGGCCTGTCTTTTCCTGCACCAACCTCGCTGCAGAATAACAGCTCCGTAAAATACTGCCGGATCTCCAGCCGCTCACACGCCTGTCGGATACAGTCTTTATCTCCTGAGGTCGCCAGGATCATGGGATATCCTTTTTGTTTGAATTCTGCCAGAAGCTCTTTTGCCCCCGGTTTTAATGTCACTTCTCTTCTGTAAAAGGTTTCAATCTGGCAGTGGATTCCCTCCAGAACATCTGCCACACCAACCGGCAGGTGGTAGCGATCGATCAGATACTTTGCTCCCTGCTCCAGACTCATCTCAAACAGAATCTCTCCCAGATTTGGTTCCGGCTCGATTCCCAGTGTCTCCAGATAATGATCCGGAGCATGATCCCAGATTTCCATGGAATCCAACAGTGTTCCGTCCGCATCCCAGATGATCCCCTTGATCGTCATTGGATCGCCTCTACTTTCTTTTTCAATTCTTCTGCTGCCAGCTTCGGGAAATCCTGCGCAAAGATCGCACTGATTACTGCAATCCCGTCGATTCCCGTTCCTGCAAGCTGACTGACATTTTCTGCGCTGATTCCGCCGATTGCTACGACCGGAATCTGCACTGCCACACAAATGTCACGAAGTGTGGCGTGTTCCACTTCCACCGCATCTGCTTTGGAGCTGGTCGGAAATACTGCTCCCACTCCCAGGTAATCTGCTCCATCTTTTTCTGCCTTTATAGCCTGCTCCACAGTCTGTGCAGACACACCAATGATCTTGTCCTCCCCTAAAATCTCCCGCACCTTCCACGCGGGCATATCATCCTGCCCCACATGTACACCGTCAGCTCCTACTGTACGGGCGATTTCTACATTGTCGTTGATCACAAACGGAACTCTGTATGCGGCACACAACTTTTTCATCTCCTCTGCCTCCTGCAGAAAGTTTTCTGTATTCAGATCTTTTTCCCTCAGCTGCAGGAATGTCACCCCGCCTTTTAAGGCCTCCTCTACCTGGTGATACAGCGTGTCGTTTTTCGTCCAGCTTCTGTCCGTCACTGCATATAAAAGCAGAGATTCCTTATCGCACCTCATAGTTTGCTCTCCTTTCCAGTTCTTCTCCGGTCAGATTGCAGACCGCATCAATGATCCGGTTTCTGTAGGTGGAATTGCCGTCTCCCGGCTGCATATTTTCCCAGCCGATCTCACCTGCTGTTCCCATGATACAAACAGCCGCTGCCGCCGCATCCAGCATTTCTTCCGGATTCGCACACAAAAATGCAGTCAGCATCCCGGAGAGCTGACATCCGGTTCCTGTAATCTGTCCCATTTCTTTTCTGCCGTTTCGGATCACATAACAACGTTTGTCATCTGCCACCAGATCGATCGCACCTGTTACTGCCACGATGCATCCACAGGATTTTGCAAACGCTTTTACAAATGCCACTGCCTCCTCTAAAGTCTCTTCCGTAACAATATCCGTCTCACAGGCATCCACTCCTCTTGCACCGCCCATGCCGCCGGAGAGAACTTTGATCTCTGACATATTTCCACGGATTACAGAAAAGCGGACTTCCTGCATCAGTTTCACTGCTGTCTGTGTGCGAAGAGTGCTCGCACCGGCTCCAACCGGATCCAGAAGCACAGGATGTCCCAGTTCGTTTGCCTTCTTTCCTGCCAGGAACATACTTTCAATACTGCTCTTGTGAAGCGTTCCGATATTGATGTTCAACCCCTGACAGATGGTTGTGATTTCCTGCACTTCCTCCGGCTCATCCGCCATGATCGGGCTGGCACCACATGCCAGGATGATATTCGCCACATCATTTACGGTCACGTAATTCGTGATATTATGTACCAATGGGCAATGATTTCTCACAGTTTCCAGATATTTTTTCATAAATGTCTCCTTTCAGACCTGAAGTTGTTTTTTGGAATCTGCTGCCTTATCGCACAACAAAGCGGGTACACCAATGTATGGCATACCCGCTGTCTCAGCTTTTCTATCCCTACGTTGGCATTATCCAAATCAGGTCACAGGTCGAAGCGATTCAGCTTCCTCTCAGCCTGCTTGATACGCAAGCTCCCTTGTTTTTTATTTACATTTATTATACTCCGTTTTTCCCCCATTGCAATCCTTATTTTCTTTACAATTTGATCTGGATCTGGTATTTTTTCATCCAGTAATTGATCTGCAGCACATATGCGATCATCTGAGGTCCTGCCATCAGCTGTCCGTACCACGGTTTTCCGTAATCCTTCGGCGAATTTAAAAACCGCTCTGCCTTCTTTCGATCCAGAAATGCCCGAATGGGCGCACTTGTATCTTGTAACACTTCTTCTCTCAGCCGGTCTGCCAGAAGTGCTTCGTACTGCGGATTGTATGTTTTCGGATATGGACTTTTCTTTCTCCAGAGTACTTCGTCCGGTACTTTTCCTTTTCCCGCACGGCGAAGCAATGCTTTGGGAATACCATCCTCACATTTCACAGACCAGGGCACATTCCATACATACTCGATGATGCGGTAATCTGCGATCGGCACTCGCGCCGACAATCCACACCAGGTACTGGTCCTCTCCATCCGGTCTAACAGTGTTGCCATAAACCATTTCAAATTCAGATACGCAATTTCTCTGCGACGCTTCTCCACAGAAGAATCCTCGGTACAGCACGGTGTTTCCCGCACGGCTTTCTCATATGCTTCCTCTGCATACTCTTTCATCGGAAGCTTCCGAATCCACTTTTCCTGAAGCAGACTCTGCCGGACAGATTGATCTGCTGACCACGGAAATCCGTCTGTCTCAAAGGCTTCTTTTTTATGAAACCACGGGTATCCTCCGAAAATCTCATCCGCACATTCTCCTGTCAGAGCTGCCTTGCTGTACTGTGACACCTGAGAGCAGAAATACAGCATAGAGGACTCCACATCCGCCATACACGGCAGACACCTTGCATCCACAGCTTTGTAAAGATATTCCGCCAGCTTTTCATTGCTGCACTCCAAATAGCGATGCTCACTGCCGCAATATGCTGCCATCTGTTCCACCCACGGCCGGTCCTGACTCGGCTGAAATGCATTTGCCTGAAAATACTGCCGGTTTCCTTCAAAATCAAAGGAAAATGTCTGAAGCCTTTCCCCCTTTTCCCGCAGAGCATCCGCACAGACTGCCGTCACAAGGCTGCTGTCCACTCCGCCGGAGAGAAATGTAGAGATCGTCTCTTCACTCTCCATCTGCCGTTTAATCGAATCCTCCAAGAGCCACGCTGTTTTTTTCTACTGTTTCTTCCCTGGAATCTTCATGTGGCTGACTTTTTACATTCCAGTAACAATGATCTTTTAGAATTCCGTCTGCAAAAGAAAGATAATGTCCCGGAAGCACTTCATAAATATCTCGAAAAACACCGTTTCCGGGAGTTCTTGCCGGACCAAGCGCAAAAATTTCACAGAGACCATTCTCATCCAGCACAGGGTCCACACCCGGATACTGAAATAAGCTTCCAATGGCAGAGGCAAAAAACAGCGTCTCCTTTTTCTGCGTATAAAACATTGGTTTTGCCCCGATCCTGTCTCTGAACAAGAACAATATTTTTTTCGTTTCATCCCAGATCACCGCACCGAAAACACCATTTATTTTTTTCACAAATTCCGGTCCGTACTGCATATAGGCAAGCAGAAACAATTCCTCATTTCTGTCTGTGTCGGCTTTCAGCTCCCGCCCAAGCTCTTTTGCATTGTATAGTTCCCCATTCAAAATGAGCGTACACACGCGCCCCGGCCGTTTTAATGTAACCGGATGTGCATGTTCTGTTTCTTCCACACAGCGTCCCGGTGCAAATCCCATATTCCGGCTGCAAAATCCTGTAAATGTTCCCATTGTCTTTCCCCTTTTCTACTGAATGATCGGTTGATACTGTCTGCCTTCCAGTGCCGCCTCGGCCGCCGGGATCAGATACTCCAGGCTGGCGATCATCGAATTTGGCTTTTTCTGCGGATTATCCTGTTTAAACGGTACAAAATAAACATGCTTAGTGTTTAACAACAACCCGATATTTTTCATATTCATACCCAGTGCATCATTTGTAGAAATCGAAACCAGCAGCGGACGCTCATTGCGCAGATGCGCTTTTGCAGCCATCAGCGCAGGAGTGTCCGTAATCCCATTGGCCAGCTTCGCAATGCTGTTTCCCGTACACGGCATTAAAATCAGCAGATCCAAAAGGCCTTTCGGTCCGATAGGCTCCGCCTGGGGATTGTCAGCATCGGCTCTGCCCCTGTGATTTCCTTTGCCTTTGTCACAAAATCCTCTGCATTTCCAAAACGACTGTCTATAGACTGTGCCGCATCTGAAAAATGGTCTGCAGCTCTGCCTCTTCCTTTTTTAATGCCCGCAGTGCCTGAAACACTTTTTCATAAGTGCAAAAAGATCCTGTGATCGCAACTCCGATCTTCCTGCCTTTTAGCTTCATGATTTACACTCCCTTTTTATGATTCTTTCTATTTCCTTCAAAATCTCCTCTCCCAGCAGTCTGCCTGATGTACACGGCGCAAAACGTCCCGGCAGGCCCGGCAGGACATTTATATGGATTCCCAGTCTGTCTGCCGCATCCCGGTCAATTCCTCCCGGCATGGAAGCCAGCTCCAGAATACAGACTTCTTGTGGCACTCCTTCCAGCAATCCCTCTGTCCACACAGCAGACGGCGCTGTATTAAAAGAAATGCTGCTTTTTTCAGTACTTTTGAAAGATCCTTATATTCACAGATCTTCGCTCCTGCTTCTTTTGCACGTTCGCATGCGTTCTCATCACGGTCATACACCACGATCGTACATCCCCAGTTTTTCAGGCACTGATGAATTGCACTTCCGCATCGGCCATACCCTGTCAGAATACACAAACTCCCCCGAAGCGTAACCGGACTGTTTTGTACCGCTTCGGCAACCGCACCTTCTGCTGTGGCAGCTGCATTTTCTCTTACAATCCGTTCCAGCTGCATCAGGTCATAGCTCTCACCGCCGCGGCATAAAATCCTGTTTTTCAGTTCTTTTGAAAAAGCCGCCAAAAGATACACTGTCCATGTTTCACATATTCCATGAGCTGCTCTGCATCTGGTTTATATTCCGCTCCTGTATTGAGCTTTCCTTTCCGCAATACAGGCACCGGAAGCACCACAAACCGGCAGTTCTCAAAAATCTCCCGAAGCCGCTCTGTTGTTTCCTCCTGTCTGGTACCATCCGGAAAAAATGCTGTTTCTGTCTGCCATCCATGCTCTTCCAGAAACTGTTTTACATAAATCTGCCTCTGATCCCCGCCAATAATTCCGACTTTTTTTCCAATCACACAAAATCCTTTTTTCTTTTAACATATGCACACACTTTCATTGCGTGTCTGTATCTGAGACGCAAAAAGTAGTTCCGCTGTTTTTTGGCGAACTCTTTTTTTCACATGGCGCTATCCTAAGAAACATCTGCCGGAAACCGGATTCCCATCTTTTCCCTTGCCAGATCCAGAAACTGCATTTCGTTTCCGGACGCTTCCTCATATATTTTACTTTTCTCATCCTCCTGACTGTTCTCGATCAGACGCAGCCATTCCCGTATTTCATATACCATATTATTCTCTTCTTTTGGGATCAGGATCACATCTCTGCGCCCAGTACGCTCATGTATCGTAATTTTTCTTGTATCTGCGATCCGATCGATCTGCATACTCCCGTTTTCTCCCTGAACCTCACTTTCCGTATATCCACTTGTAATTTTGGAATACTGCAGAACTGCCTGCCAGCCCGGATACTGCGCCAGGATGGTTCCCATACCATCCACACCATTTTCCAGAAAGACGGAAGCTCCTTCTATTTTCTCCGGCATTCCAAACAATCGTACCAGCGGATGTACACAATACACTCCGATGTCCATCAAGGCCCCGTTGGAAAGCTCCGGCCGAAACGCATTCTCGATGATTCCTTTGCGGAAGTTATCATAACGCGACGAATACTGACAAAATCGAAAGCTCACACTCCGGATTTTTCCCAAGGCGATACAGATTTGCTTCAATTGCCTGAAATCCGGGATCATACACCGAACGCATGGCTTCTAACAGCACCGCCTGTCCGTTTTCCGCCGCCGCTCTCATCCTCTGCAGCTCTGCCGCATTACTTGCAGCAGGCTTTTCACAGAGTACATGCTTTCCGTGCTTAAGCATCTCTACTGCCTGTTCACAATGGCAGGAATTGGGGCTGGCAATGTATACCGCGTCTATGTCCGAGGATTCTGCCAGCTCCTTTAGATCTGTATAAATAAACTCTGCTCCGTGCTTTTTTGCAAATGCCTTGGCTGTCTCCTTCTTTCTTGAAAATACTGCCGTGTGGACCAGTCCCTCACACAAAGCTGCCGCTTCCAGAAAACGGTCCACAATCGCACTCGTTCCAATAGTTGCAAATCGTATCATATTCTCTGCTCCTTCCTTTTATGATGATCACTTGTTACGGCTAAATTACTGGTTCACAGTAACCAATAATCCGAATATTATCAATTTTACTATTTTACATATTGGCAAAGCAAGTTTAAAATAGAAATGAAAGGAGAATATGCAAATGAAATCTCAAAAACATCTGTTAAGCAAATTATTTATTTCTACCCTTTATCTGAGTGCCTTCACTTTTGGCGGCGGTTATGTGATCGTTACACTCATGAAAAAGAAATTTGTGGACCAGTATCACTGGATCGATGATGAGGAAATGCTGGATTTGATCGCCATCGCGCAGTCTTCTCCGGGAGCTATCGCAGTCAACGGCGCAATTGTTGTCGGCTACAAGCTGGCAGGAATTCCAGGAGTTCTGCTCTGTGTCCTCGCCACCGTTTTGCCGCCTTTTGTCATTATTTCCATCCTTTCTGTATTTTACGCTGCTTTCCAGAGCAATGTCTGGATACGGCTTCTTCTGGAAGGGATGCAATCCGGTGTTGCGGCTGTCATCGCATCAGTTGTTTATGATATGGGCCGCGGAATCATCCGTGAAAAAACACCGATTTCTCTTCTGATCATGGGCGGAGCATTTCTTGCAAACTATATGTTTCAGATCAATGCCGTCTACATCATTTTATTTTGTATTGCACTTGGCTGCCTGCAGACCTGGTATCAGAAAAGGAGGACACTCTCATGATTTACCTGCAGCCTTTTTTTCAGTTTTCTTCAAATCGGAACCTTTAGCTTCGGCGGCGGTTATGCCGCACTCCCCCTGATCCAGAATCAGGTCGTCTCTCTTCATCATTGGATCTCAATGGCTGAGTTCACAGATCTGATCACCATTTCCCAGATGACTCCCGGACCGATCGCCATCAATTCCGCCACCTTTGTCGGAATCAAGATCGCAGGAATGCCCGGTGCACTTGTTGCGACTCTCGGATGTATCCTGCCCTCCTGCATCATTGTGACCATTATTGCATATCTGTATATGAGATACCGAAATCTGGACACCCTGCAGGGAATTCTTGGGATGCTTCGTCCCGCCGTCGTTGCACTGATTGCCTCTGCAGGAATTTCGATCCTGATCACTGCTTTCTTTGGAGATTCGGGGATAAAACTTTCCTCATGCAACCCAAAGGCCGTGGTAATCTTTGCAGGCTGTCTGATTCTTCTGAGAAAACGAGTCAATCCTGTTCTGGTCATGGTACTTGCCGGGATTGTAAATGTGGGACTCTCCCTTTTTATATGAATCTCAGTAAAAAGGGAAAACTCTTCCGAATAAAAAGAATTTTCCCTCCGTCTTAAACTACAATTTCATATTTTTCTACATTCACTTTCGCTTTTCCATCACATGAGAACACAATCTCATCTGCCTCTATCGGTGTGCAGATTGCAGTTGTCACAACCTGTTCTCCGTCATTGACAAACAGTTCAATGGACTGTCTGTCCAGAATAAAACGAAGTTTCAATGTTTCTTTTCCTTCCGTAACTTTCCATATTCTTCTGCAGATTACATCTTTTGTCACTCCGCAACAAGTACGATCCACTTCCATAATCTGCCTTTTTTCGATTATATGTATAAGTAGTCGTATATTCCATGTTATGTGCCAGTTCCAGACAAAATTCATCAAATTGGCCATTTTCGATTTCTACAGTCAGATCCAGCATCCTTCCTCTCACTTCATCAAACTGAACAGTTCCTGAAATCTCCTGGTCTTTCAAACAACATGGATTTTTACGATACTGCTTCAGTTCTTCCACCGGATTTTGATATAATCTTCCATTCATATACCGCAGTTCTCTCGGCAGTGTCATCATTCCCTGCCACTTTTGACCATCCGGAATCACACAGGCATCCCATGACTTCATCCAGGCGATTAGAATCCGACGTCCATCCGGAAGTTTTGTCGTCTGCGGCGCATAAAAATCCAGACCATAATCCAATGATTTTGGAGCTTCCTTCTGAAATGTATGCTCTGTTTCATTATATTTTCCTGAAAAATATACGGAATTATTTCCATTATGAAATTCATATTTCTGCGCTTTCATGTTCTGTGGCGAACAGATCAAAAAATTGTGTCCCATCCAGTTCAAAAAAATTCCGGGCATTCCCACATAGTTCCAATCTGACCTGTGCTATTTTCTGCCAACACAGTCTCAAATTTCCATTTCTCCAAATTTTTACTGGAAAAAAGTACAACCTGACCTTTCTGCTCTGAGTTCTTATTTCCAACAATCAGATAATAGTTTTTCCCTTTTTTCCACACTTTCGGATCTCTGAAATCAATCTTGCTACAATCCGCAGGCAGCATATCTCCGGTTATAACAGGATTCTGGGGTGATTTCACATAGATTTCTCCATCTCCATACGCAATACACTGATTCTGTCGTTCTTGAATGCTTCCATTCTCCATCTGCACATTACTTACTCCGGTATAGATGAGTACATGTTTTTCCATCTTTTTCCGTTGCACTTCCTGAAAAACATCCTCGTTTGTCATATTCCTGATCCGGAGCAAGTACTGATGGCATATTCTTCCAATGAATCATATCATCTGAAACACTGTGTCCCCAGTGCATTGGTCCCCACTCCGTTGTATACGGATGATATTGATAAAAAAGATGAATCTGTCCCTGATACCAGGAAAATCCATTTGGATCATTGATCCATCCCACTGGAGCAGCTACATGAAATGCCGGTTTTTCTTCTACCGGAATTTTCTCTTGTTCTGTTTTTTTCATATTCATTGGCTTTCTTTAATTCAATACTCATAATGTCTCCTATTCTTTCCCCTGTTCACTCTTCAAGGATTCCTGATACTTGTCAAAATACTTCTGCTTGATTGCAAGATAATCAGACAATCCATATTGTTCCATTTTCTTTAAATAGCTGTCCCACTCTTTTTCAATTCCGCCATTTAATATCCAATCTGCTTTTTTCTGTTCTGCATATTTTCTGATATCTGTATCGTATTGAGTCACTTTGTTTGTGTCTTCAATACTCATAAATACATTTGGATATACATATTTACTGTGCATATCTTCCAAATAGGTTTCATGCATATTGTCCAGACGCCATTTTGCATCCGCAGGCTGTGTCACATAAACATCGTAATATTCATTTAATACTGCTAACGGTCCATTCACTGACTGAGCTTCTCTGACTTCTACCGGAGACTCATTTCCAAGATCCATATGCTTTAACATTTTCTCTCCATCCTTGTTCGTTCCCATCTCGAAAATATTAAAGGAATCTTTTTCTCCATATGTTCCCCAATTGTTCTGTGGAGATTGTAAAGGCGCATACATCTGATCAATCCACGCCGCTGCCAGTGCTGTGTTTTTACAGCTGGTTGTCAGCACGCAGCGTCCTCTGTCAAATCCACTTGTCTCACTGTTATTCTGTCTGGTGATATTCACCAGACCATTCGGACCAGCCAATGCCGGAAGCATCACATAATCCTCATAATTATCAATATTCGAAATATCCCATGTAAAACACAGACCATAACGGTGGCTTTTCCCTTTCGCCACATAAGTAGACCATTCCTGTGTAAAAGCTTCCGGATCAACCAATTTCTGCTCTACCAGTTCATGCAGCCACTGAATACCTTCTTTATAGCCTTCCTGTACAGTGGTATAAATAACCTTGCCTTCATCTGTCACTGCAAAGTGATCCCCAGTGTCTCCGTATCCCTCACCAAATCCATTGATCAAAATTGCAGGATCCTGATCTCCATTGTTGATGATAAAGGACATCGGTATCACATCTCCCTCTATGTCAAATTCTGACTTTAGTTCTTCCGCATGATCCCGGAACGCAATTAATACCTTTTCCAGTTCTTCTGTTGTTTCAGGTACTTTCAATCCAAGAAAATCCAGCCATTTTTTATTGATATACGGAATATTCCCAATCGCCTGAATTGCTTCTTTCCCTTCCCCCAGCTGTTCGATCCAGGGGAAAGAATAGATATGTCCGTCCGGAGCTGTACACATTGTTCTGTATTCCGGATATTTTTCAAAAATAGCCTTCAGATTCGGCATATATTTATCAATCAAATGCTCTACCGGAATAATAATCCCCTGTTTTGCATAACGAAGGAGATCATAATCATTCATTCCCGCATTAAAGAGCCCATCCGGCAGATTTCCAAACTGTGCCAGTGCCAGATTTTTCTTATCCGCAAACTGATCTGCCACAAAGCAGGTCCAGTCAATATGTACATTCGTCTGTTTTTCCAACCGTTTGAAGATTGTTCGCTCGTTCGGCTCCTGTGTAGATGTTGCAGGAGCACTGGTGATAAATGATAATTCTGCTTTTTCTTTCAGAGGAAACTCCACGTCTTCGACTGGTGTATCCGGATTGATCTCTGCCTCCATCCTTTCTTTGCTTCCACATCCCGTCATTGAAAATACAAGCACAAGAGAAAGGCTTGCCGCAATAATCGATTTGATTCTTTTTTTCATAGCTGCACCTCCTAACCATCTAACCTTTTACTGAACCGACCATGATTCCCTTATCGAAATATTTCTGGAAAAAACGGATACATGATCAAAAGCGGCAGACTGGATACAACAATCGTCGCATATTTCAGTAATTCTGCTACTTTTGCCATTTCTGCTGTACTCTGGATATCCGCAATCATACCTGGCTGTGGCGTATTTTGTACCAAAATCGAACGTAGTACAAGCTGCAATGGCTGTAAATTGGCATCATTCAGATAGATCATTGCATCAAAATAGCTGTTCCACATTCCCACAAAAGACCAGAGTGCCAAAACTGCAATGATTGGTTTACACACCGGAAGCATAATCCGGAAAAAGTGCTGGATTTCATTTGCTCCGTCAATAGCTGACGCTTCTCGAAGCTCTTTTGGAATGGACTGATAATATGTTCTCGCCAAAATCATATTCCATACATTAAAGGCTCCCGGAAGCAAAATTGCCCAGACCGTATTTACCATATGGAGCTGATTTACCAGAATAAATGTAGGTATCAGACCGCCGCCAAAAAAGCATGGTGATGATAAAAACAGTATTAAAAAACCTTTCTTCCCACAAATTCTTTTTTAGACATTGGATACGCTGCCAATAAAGTTACAAAAACTGAAATTACAGTAAATGCTGTTGAATAAAAGAACGAATTCAAAAATCCTCTCCATATCATTTCATTTTCAAGCACTCTTCTATATGCATCCAGTGTCCAGTCTTTAAAATTGAAACTGATTCCCTGGCTGTTCAATACATTCGGATCCATAAAAGAAGCAACCACAACATAGACCAGCGGAATGAGTATCGCAAGTACAAAAATCCCCAGAACCGCATAGCCAAACCCTAAAAGCACTTTATCCGAAGTGCTAAGTTTCATTTTTCTTCTTGTTTCCATCTTCGTACCTCCTAAAGACCTTCCCCGTCATTGAGTTTCTTTACAATCCAGTTTACTGCGATTAGAAGGATTACATTAATAATCGAATTGAACAATCCCACTGCTGTCGAATATCCATAATCTCCATTTAACAGACCGATTCGATATACATAAGTAGAGAGGATCTCAGATGCTGGAAGATTCATATCTGTCTGCAACGCAAATGCCTTTTCAAATCCAATGCTCATAATATTTCCTGCCTGCAAAATAAACTGGATGACAATAATATTTTTGATTGCCGGAAGTTCTACATACCAAATCTGCTGTAAAATATTTGCACCATCTACAATTGCTGCCTCTTCCAGATCTTTGCTCGCATTTGACAGCGCTGCAGTATACATGATCGATGCCCATCCTGCTGTCTGCCAGATTCCGCTGGCGATATAGATTGTACGAAACGATTCCGGCATTGTCATCCAATTGGTATCAATCCCCAACACCTGATTGATTGGTCCTACCGGAGAAAGAAACATACGGATCATACCACAGAGAACGATTACGGAAATAAAATTCGGTGCATAGATCAGTAACTGAATCTTCTTTCGAATTCCTGCTTTTCTAATGCGGTTTAAAAGTAATGCAAGAATAATCGGTACCGGAAAGCCCCATAGTAATCCATATGCACTCAGCTTCAACGTGTTCATCAGATAATTCATAAAATCTGGTGATGACAAAAAACGCTGAAAATATTCCAACCCTACCCATTCACTTCCAAACACACCGTCAATCACATTATAATCCTCAAATGCGATCAGCACTCCACTCATTGGAATGTACTTGAAAATAATCGTCAAAAGAAGTGCCGGCATTAGAAAGAATAAGTATAACTGCCAGTTTTTTCTGACATACTGTAGCTTTTGTTTTGCTGTCTGCTTCACCGGAACCGCTTTCTTGTTTGTAAATGTCCTCATTTCTTTTTTGCCTCCCTGCTTCTTTTTAATAAACCGGTTATGCAACCGGTAAAGTAACCGGTTACTTTTAATTCGATATTACACCAGATTCTCTAACATGTCAACATATTTTCATAAATACACGTTCTCTGTTCACCAAATTTTAGTCTTATTGCATAACCGGTTCCGTAACCAGTTATTTCTTAATTGCTTTTTCTGCTGTTCTTGCTATACTGAAAGTAATTTACAGAAAACAGGAGTTGTTATATTATGGGCAAAAAGAAAGTAACCTTTGCAGATATTGCAAAATATACGAACTTTTCCAAAACTACGATTTCAAGATATTTTAATAGTCCAGATTCTCTTACTTTAGAAAATCAGGAAAAAATCGCAAAGGCTCTGGATGATCTTGGATATCAGGAAAATAAGCTTGCTAAAGTTCTGGCAAATGGGAAAAGCGAATTTATAGGAATCATTATTCCCAATCTATATCTGCACTACTATTCTGAGATGTTGAATCAGCTTTTGTCCAGCTACAGTGACTACCACTACAAATTCCTTGTATTCGTAAGCAGTGACAAAAAGGAACTGGAACAACAGTACCTGGATGAATTGATGGCTTATAAAATTGAAGGTCTGATTATATTGAGCCATACTTTTTCTTCCGAGGAGCTTGCTTCCTATCACATTCCAATCGTCGCAATTGAACGGGAAGCTGAGCATATCTGTAGCGTAGACACAGACAACTATATGGGAGCTGTACAGGCAACCAATCTGCTGATTCGCAATCAATGTGATGTACTGATTCATGTAAATGTTCCTGTACCTGAACACGTGCCTGCCTATAACCGTATCCGAGGATTTGAAGATACTTGTAAGGAACATCACATTCCATATGAACTAATGCTTCAGGATCTTGGCTATACTTATGAAACTACTTATGTAGCGATCAGACAGGTTTTTCAAAAAATAGACAGCACCTATTCTGGAAAGAAAAAAGGAGTCTTTCTTTCAAATGATACTTACGCAAATATATTTTTGAACCTGCTTTTCCAAAAATATGGAAAATTACCGGAAGATTACCAAATCGTAGGCTTTGATAATTCTCCAATTGCCAACGAAGCAATTCTCCCAATTACTACGATTGGCCAACAGATTGATAAAATCGCAAAAACCGCAATGGAGCTTTTGATTTTGCAAATGGATGAGATGAAAAAAATGAAGACCTACTCCTTTAGAACATCCCATTCACAAACAAATCACTCCTGTTCTGATTCGCCGTGAGACTACAGATTCCTGATATTTATACCTGATCGGAGGAAGTCCGCCCGCTAAAGGCATAAGTTACGGGATACCCGAATAGGTAAAAACCATCAGTAAAAAGACAGAGCCTGGAATCACACCCTACTCTGTCCTTCATATATTTTATATCCGTTTTTCTGTTCTCTTTTTACTTCATAAAGTGCCTCATCTGCTTTTTCATAAAGTTTTTCAAAACTCTCTGTTTCCGCCTGTCCAAGTGCGATTCCTATTGAGGCACTGATCTGAATCCTTTGTCCGTCCTTTTCATAAGTATTGCATAGAGATTCATTCAACTTCTTTGCCATCCGATGAACCGCTTCTATCCGGTCAATCCTTCGAATCAGCAGCACAAATTCATCTCCGCCAAGACGTCCTACAATATCTTCTTTTCGAAAACATTGATCAAGAATCTTTGCGGTGTTTTGCAATACCTGATCCCCTGTTCCATGCCCCAGAAAATCATTGATTTCCTTAAAATGATCCAGATCCAGAATGAAAAATGCGTCCACTCCCTGTTTATTTTTATCTTCTTTCAGTGCTTTTTCAATATTCTGTATCAAGCCTTCCCGATTGTACACTCCTGTCAGAAAGTCTCTTTGCGATGCCTTTTGGATTTTATTGATATTTTTTAAGTGATGTTCTATTTCCGCCTCTTTTTCCTTTTGTTCATCGTAATTTTCCAGTACACCGATAATCTTTTTATTTTTTTCCTTTCCATTTATAATTGTTCTGCTACGGATCCATCCTCTTTTTCCACCATATTGGACCGGCAGTACTACAGGCTCACATTCCTTTTCTTCCATAATGCTAAAATACAGCTTTTCGTATTGTGTCAGCCCTTCTTCACAAATATAACCCGCTTTGACCATTTCACTCGGATGAATCCGATCCAGAGAATAATGTTTTTCACACTCGTTTTCCATATCCCCATACAGTAAAATTCGTTTCTGTTTCATATCCACAAATTCCTGCTGAAATGTCATATGATACACCCTGAGCTGAAACCAGATAAACGCAATCATGTTCAGACTCACTGTCAGAATCATGATAAAAATCACTGTAAAAAGCAGTTTCCTCCTCTGTCCCTTTAACATCCCATTTTTTCATTCTCATTTCTCCTTCTGTAAAATTGCTGTCCATGATTCCTAAAACACATGAAACATAATATTATATTCCTGATTCCTCCCGATAATGACAAGCTCTCATCTATTTTCTTCTTTTTATCATTCTTGCTTTTTTATTTGTTTTGTATATGATAGAGATAACTTTTATTGGACTGATTTAAATTTATTTTCACAAAGGAGACATGTATGAGCAACCGACATTATCTGATCAATTCAGAAGATCTTCAAAATCTGAATGCCAAATTACTTTCCATTGCTTTCTCCAAAGACGAAGGTGACTGGAAAAGTATTATGCATACACATCATTTTACGGAACTCTTATTTGTAGTCAGTGGAGAAGGCAGCTTTTCTTTTAACCAGGAGCAATCGCCTCTACGCCGGGGAGATCTGGTCATCATCCCGCCTTACACAGAACATACCGAACGTTCCTCTCAAAATCATCCGCTGGAATATTATGTGCTCGGAATTGATGGAATTTCATTCCTGTCCCCAAAAAGACAGAGAATGCGCACAGGTATTCTGCAATTTTGAGCATGATCCCAGTATTCATGAACTGTTCCGCCAGATGCTCTACGAAATCCGGACCGCACAATACGGTTCTCAGACCATCTGCCAGCATCTGCTTGAGATTCTGATTCTGAAGATCATACGATCCCAACAGCTCATTCCCGTATCGATCAACTCGATCCGAATGACAAAGGAATGTGCCCAGATCAAAGAATACCTGGACTCAAACTATGCAGAACACATTACGCTGGACACGCTGACCGGTTTGACACATATGAACAAATATTATATGGTGCACTCTTTTACAAAATATGCCGGACTCTCCCCAATTCAGTATCTGAATCAGACGCGTCTGAAGCGTGCACAGCATTTGCTGAAAAATACCAACTATTCGATTTCTGATATTGCGTCCTCCACCGGATTTTCTTCCCAGTCCTATTTTACACAGATTTTCCGGAAGAATTTTAATATGACACCGGTGAAATACCGGCAGGAACATGCAAAGAATTAAATTTTTTACCTGAATACCCGGATAGGTACACAAAAAGGAACGCTCTCACAGAACTTTCTATGATCGCGTTCCTTTTTCTTTTATCAATCTCTAAATCTCATACCACTTAATTTCATTTGCTTCCATATCCAGATCAAAGCAACTTCCGTCTCCGCGGTAGACAGTTGTTCTCTGTGGCTCATAAGTGTTATTCACTACACAGTATTTTCCATTCTTCACATACGCATGTACTTCTACATTGTAGTTTGTACTGAACCACTTATGCAGATCTTCTTCATCATGAGAAGACCAGATGATGGAACGATATAACAGTCTGCTGTTTTCGAAACTATATGGAAGTCCGCTGATGTAAACGCAGCGTCCCTGTCCAAACTCATTGACTGCAAGCTGTACTTCTTTGTCAATCTGTTTGACGATCGTTGTACCGTCCAGTGCAAAGATGCTCTTTTTGCCTTCTCCGAAGTCGATCTCCCCTTTACAGTCTTCTGTGATGAAGTGCTCATGCTCTTCCCAGTTATATTTATCCATGTTCAGTGTAAATCCTGTCTCTTTTTCTACACCCATCACCGTTGCAAGCTGGAAGAAATGACCTTCATACTGATGAGCAGCCGGCTCTCCGACTCCGATAAATCCGCCGCCGTTGTAAACAAATTTCTTGATCGCTGTGACGATCGTCTCATCAGTCCAGTTGTCTCCGCCTGTGTATGCAGTATCTGCATCACCAATATTCAGTACCACATCAATGTCATCTAAAATTGCCGGATTCTCACGGATATCATCAAAGCTGATAAATCTGACATCAAACGGAGCACCGCTGAGCGCTTCGATTACACCTGCATAAGAGTAGTTCTGTTTGTAGTAGATCGCATGATGCACCATATGATTTCCCCATGCACGCATCTTGCCCCAGCAGTTTAATACTGCGACCTTCTTGATGCAGTATGGCGTCGTTCCTTTGATATTTGTATACAGAGTACGGAATTCGTTGCAGACACTCTCTACATAATCGATAAATTCCGGGAACTCCATCGCCAGTTTTAAGTATCCGCCGTATCCGATACGGTCAATCGGTTTTCTTAAAATCGCACGTCTTGCCGTTACCCAGTTGACTTTTGCTTCCTTGACCGGATCTCCTCCTTCATGGAACGTATCCGGGAAGAAGTATGGCAAGAATCTTCCTTCTGTATATTTCACCCCGTCAATATCACTGATCAGACGCAGCGTCGCACCGTTTCCAACACTTCCTACGACTGCATCCAGACCGATGGTCTTGAACTCATCCATAAACGGTTCCATTCCGATCCAGTGATCTCCAAGGAACATCATGGCTTCTTTTCCACATTCATGTGTGATATCCACCATCTCTTTTGCAAGCTTGGCAACCTCTCTTCTCTGGAATGCCTGAAAATCCTTAAATTCTTTGGATGGAATCCGATACGTATTGTTCATATATCCCTGATCGATAATAAATTCCGGACGGAACTTATATCCGACCTCCTGCTCAAACTGCTCCAGAATATATGGACTTACCGATGCAGAATATCCATACCAGTCTACATAACGCTCTCTCGCCAGTTCATCAAAAATCAGTGTAAACTGATGGAAAAATGTCGTATAACGGATCACGTCGATATGTGGATTGTCCTGAATATATTTTCTGAGACGCTCCATGGAATATTTGTGTGTCTTTGGCTGACGCACATCAAATGTGATCTGCTTTTCAAAGTCTGTCCATCCGTTTGTCACCGCATTGTACATATGTACCGGATCCCACATAATATAGGCAAGAAAACTTACTGTATAATCATGAAATGCCTTTGCACTGTGGATCGTCACATCCCCGCTCTCGCTGTCATAGCTCCACTGCTCTGTCGGAACTACTTCTCCCGTGGTACGGTCAATCACTTCCCACCATCTTGTGATATCATCATGGTCATTGACCTTCAGCATATCCGGATACAGATGGTTCATCAGATGAATGGATAACTCCTCTTCCACTGCTGTATAAAAAGGAGTCATAATATACATCTGCTGAATCTCTTCCGGATTTGCCTTTGCCCATGCGTTGTCTTTTCTGGTTGTATAATAAGTAGAATATACTTTTGCATCTACATTCTTTAATTCTTCCGGATAATCGGTTCCGTCACAGTCACGGATCGCATCTGCCCCCCAGCGCTTTACCAAATCCAGTGTTTCCGGCACAACGTCCACATCTGTAGGGATCGTAACCCTTCCGCTCGTACACTCTTTCAAAATGATTCTCCTCTCTCTTCTCTGTTATAGTCTACTTTGTATAAATCAAGAATAGAAGAAAACCCTGCTTTCGTCAATTTGCTTCTTGCTTTCATTTTTAGCATTCTTGCTGTTGTACTTTTTTCGTGTTGAAACTGATAATTTTATTCGAATTTTACATCCTCCCGCTCCAGAGAAATATAAATTTTCGTTCCCACTCCGACACGGGATTCCGCCCGGATGCTGTGTCCTAATTTCTGTATGATCGTCTTGCACAGGTACAGACCGATTCCCGTAGATTTCTGGTGCTCTCTTCCGTTATATCCGGTAAATCCACGCTCAAAAATACGCGGAAGATCTTCCGAGGCGATTCCAATTCCAGTATCCTCCACCACCAGTTCCGTGCCTTTTATATAAAGGGAAATGCTCTCTGCCTTCGGCGGGCGGACTTCGTCCGATGATGTGTATTTCAGGGCATTGGACAGTATCTGCTCGATCACGAACAGCAGCCACTTTTCATCGGTGAGCACCATCTGCCTGCTGTCCTGAAAATTCAAATGGATCTTTTTCAAAATGAAGATCTGGGAATATTTGCGAACTGCCTGCCGCATAATATCACCGATCGGATACCACTGGAATTTCAGGTCATTCCCCATATCCTCCATCCGCAGATAAGACAGTACCATTCCCACATATTCTTCCGTCTGAAAAATCTTCATTTTCATCTCATTTAGGAAATCCAGTGTCTCCTCTGCATGTTCCTCAAATTCCATTGCCTGTTCTTCAAAAGACTGGATCAGAAGATGCATAGCGGAAATCGGTGTCTTGATCTGATGCACCCACAGACTGTAATAGTCAGATGCATCCTTTTTGCTAAGGAGTACTTCGTTTTCCAGCATCTCTCTCCATGCAAAAATTGTCTCCGTGATTTCCTGATATTCTGCTTCAATCCGGCTCTTTGGATCCGGAAACTCTTTCAATTCATGCGGAAGTGCCGCAGACAGATCCAGCAGACTTTGATACCGCTTCCGATAAAACCAGAAATTCAGCGCTCCCACAAATAAAAGCCAGATTGCAGAGAGCTCTGCTCCATACTCGATCACATCAAAGGGAACTTCTTTTAACCAGAATAATATACAGAAAATCACAAGCATTACGGCATATACTCCGACAACCGGAAGTTTTTCTTTCAAATAAGAAATCAACAATCTCATTCTATCACGTACCCGATTCCTTTCTTTGTAGCAATAAAATCACAGATTCCAATACTTTCCAGTTTCTTTCTGAGTCTGGTCATATTTACAGTCAGTGTGTTGTCATCAATAAACTCATCACTCTCCCAGAGACGTTCCATGATCCGATCCCTTTTTTACGATCTTTCCCGCATTCTCCATCAGGATCTGCAGGATTTTGAAATCATTTTTCGTCAGCTCCATACGCTCTCCGTGAAATGTCACTGCCGCATCGTTCAGATTTAAGATCACATCCCGATACTCCAACACATTTAACTGCCCGGTACAAGAATACGCTCTCCTTAATAATGCCTGGATTTTGCCGTCAGGACATTCAGATCAAACGGTTTTTCCACAAAGTCATCCCCTCCCATATTCATCGCCATCACAATATTCATATTATCATTTGCTGAAGATAAAAACAGAATCGGTACACTGGAAATCTGTCGGATCTGAGTACACCAGTGAAATCCATTATAAAACGGCAAAATAATATCCATGATCACAAGCTGCGGATCAAACGCTGTATACTCCTCCTGTACGCGTTTGAAATCCTGCACACATGCCACCTCATAATCCCACTTTTCCAGATGTTCCTTCATTTTATCCGCGATGACACGGTCATCTTCCACAATCAGTATTTTATACATCGTCTTCCCCTTTCACGCTCTTATATATAGAAATAATATCCTTGCTTTTGCTCACTGTCAACGACAAGAATGCTCACCTTTAGAAAGTCTTTAGAATTCTTAAGTTTATATATATTGACCGTATATATTATATTTTCTATAATATGCTCAAAAGATAGATATACGGTTTTCTTACCTATCAAATATACGAAAGGAAGGGATGGATTTTATGACATTTACACTCAACACACCCATGTTTGATTTTCTTGTTCTTTCTATTATCGCCGAGGGTGATGCCTATGGATATCAGATCAGCCAGATCATCAAACGAGTATCTGATACCAAAGATTCTGCCCTGTATCCGATTTTAAAGAAATTACAGGAAAACGGCTATGTAGAGACCTATGACCAGCAGTTTCAGGGACGGAACCGCAAATATTATAAGATTACACAAAGCGGAAAGATCCGGCAGGAACACCTAAAAAAGGAATGGAAAGAGTACATTACGATCATTGACGATATTGTAAATGGAGGAATGGGAAATGACTAAGAAAGAGTATATGAAAAAACTTGCATACCAGCTTCGTCGTCTTCCTAAAGAGGATTTCGATAAAGCAATGGACTACTTTGAAGAATATTTTGAAGATGCAGGCATCGAAAATGAGCAAAAAGCCATCGAGGACCTAGGCGCTCCGGAAGAAGCCGCTTCCGCACTGATTCTGGATCTGGCACAGGAAAATGCTGTCAAACCGCCAAAAACAATGAAACGGCGCTTTTCCGCTTTATGGATCGCTATTCTGGCACTTTTTGCTGCCCCGATTGCCCTGCCTCTGGCACTTGGGATTCTGGCCGTGATCGGAGCTGTCATTCTGGGAATCCTGGCAGTCGTTGGCGGTATCTTAATTTCCGCACTTGCCGCAATAGCAGGAAGCGTACTCGGCATTATCGGAGGGATTGCAATTATCCCTCAGACCTTTGGCGGAGGACTGGTCACCATCGGTCTCTCTCTGATGCTGATCGGATGCGGCATTCTGGTGACATATTTCACCATATTACTGGCTCGCTGGGCAATCATCAAACTTGCCGGACTGCTCGGCAGACTTGTCAAAAAAGGAGGACGAAGACATGAAGAAAAGTAAAAAATCATTCTGACAATTTCCGCAGTCACACTGACTGCCGGAGTCCTTTTAACTGGAATCGGATATATGAAGGGCGGTCGGTTTGGATTCGTCTTCTCTGACGGCAAATTTATCTCTGCTGACAGTATAGAAGAGGAGAAACAACCATTTATTCTGGAAAAAAACGAAGCTGGATTCTGTAAAAAGGCATTGACATTAACATTTTGTCCTATGCCGACATCCGGATTCTGCCGTCTGCAGACAACTCCTTTTACCTGGAGTATAATCTGCCCGGTGAATACCCAAAGCCGTCTTTCTCCTGTACAGACGGCAAGCTCACCCTGACTCAGGAGAACCGGGAGCCCATTGCCATCATAGGATTTGGTTTTCACGATTCCCAAAGCTCCGAACGCGAAGTGACACTGTACGTTCCCTCAAAAGCGGAATTAAACAGCTGCAAGCTCTACAGTGACTCCGGAAATATCCAGGCATCGGATCTTACTGACCTCCGACTTTTTGGCATCGGATGTGACTATGGAGATGTCACACTTAAGAATATCAAAAGCAAGGAACAGCTTGCTCTGAATTTAAGTGCCGGACAGCTAAATGCTGATACACTCTCCGGAAAGACAGTCACGATTTACAATGACAGCGGGAACATTTCTCTGGATTCCTGCACTTCGGATGATCTTCATCTCGAAACGGACTACGGAGATATCCAGCTTGATAACGCTGCTGTGCAAAAAATGCATCCGACATGACTTTAGACTCCGGAACCCTCACGATCAAAAACAGTGCTCTGGGCGCTGCCAGGATCACCAATGATAGTGGAACTATTTCTCTGGCTCAAGTAACCGGAAAATCCCTGGAGGCAACTTCGGAATATGGGGATATTTCCCTGACAGATACCCAGCTTTCTGATAACGCTGTTTTAACTCTGGATTCCGGTAATCTTTCGGCGGATACCAGCAGCGTAAAAAAGATTTCTGTAAAAAATGACAGCGGCAGTATTTCTCTGAATCAATTTTCCAGTGAAAATGCGGACTTTATGTTATCCTATGGTGATCTGGATCTGATCGCAACAAAACTTGGCTCTCTTAGCTGCAAGAGCGAAAACGGAGATGTTGCCATACAACTGCCGGACAAATTTGATTCCTACGGATTTAATCTTCTTACAGAATACGGAGATATCTCACTCCCTTCCGGCAAGGCTGACGGCATTGTTTCTGATGAAGACGACTCCTCTGAGGTTTCCTACAGTGCAAATCCAGAGGCAAAAAATAAAATTCAGGTAGAATGTGAAAGCGGAAATATCCAGATCCGTTAGCAGGAAAGACGACTGACTCCACTTTCTGAAAAAGTGGAGCCGCCGTCTTTTTTATTCCTTTGAAACCACATATAAGGAATAGAAAAATCCTTTCTTTTGCATCAACTCCTGAAATGTTCCCTTTTCGACAATTTCTCCTGCATGCATAACCAAAATCTCATCATACTGATACAACAGCTTTTCCTCTAGCCGGTGCGTTACAATAATCTCCGTCATTTCTTTCATTGATAAAACAGCATCAATCACTGCGTACGATGTTTGATTGTCCAATGCTGCGGTTGCTTCATCCAGTAATAACACCTGACTTCCTCTCAGCAATGCCCTTGCTATTGCAATGCGCTGTCTTTCCCCACCTGACAGCTTGTTCCCATTTTCTCCACAACTGTCATTTAATCCGCGTTTGTCTATCAATTCTCGCAAACCAGCCTGATCTGCTGCTTTTTCACTTTTTCCTCATCAAATTCTTTGAATAATGTGATATTATTTCGGATCGTATCACGAAATACAAATACCGATTGCTGCACTGGTGAAAATCCATCCATAATTGTATTGATCAGTGTTGATTTTCCTGCTCCGGAACTTCCCACAACTGCATACTTTTTTCCAATTTCAAACTCAAAGTTTAAATGATGAAGAACATTCTTGTTGCCGATACTGACACTGACATCCTTCAACGAAATTCCTTTTTTCAGCATTCCTATTTGTTTTCCTTCATTTGCTCCTGATTGATCTGCACACTTACCAGCATTTTTTCAATCAACCCAATCGCGGCTTTTCGCTTTGCCAAAATAGACGGTATCCTCTCGATCGGGGAAATCACATAATTCATTAATTGAAGAAATACCAACACAATCCCCGGTGTAACACCATATCCTGAAACTGACATCCAGGCTCCGATCAGAAAAATTCCCAATCGCATCATTACACTTGCTGCTGTTCCCCACAAATTGATGCTTTCTTCTATGTAACGACTTTGATACTTCAGATGTTCCATTCTTTCATTTTCCCTGAAAAAATTCTTCTTCATTTCTTTTTCTGCCTGAAAGCTTTTGATAACAGGAAATCTCTGAAGAATGTCTCTTACAATACTCACAAACTCACCGTTTCCATCAGAAACTTTCCTTTCAGCCTCCGCCATTTTATTTGCAATCGGAAACGATGCTGCAATCGGCAGAACAGACAGTATCAACCCAAATACCGTCAGTATCGGACTATACCATAACATCAGCAGCAATGCTCCCACAAAACTGACCGTCAGATCAATCATTTCCAGAACACTGTCAAAATAATACATTTCTATCATTTTTGCATCATTTGTATACATGGAAAGATACTGGCTGGTATTTTCTTTGCGAAAGGACGAAAGATTTTTATCAATCATTTTACAAAATATCTTTTGTTTATAACACAACATCGCCTGATATAAATATTTTGGTCGTGCCACTCGATAAATCACGTACGCCGCTATAAATATCAAAAATGTTATCATTGCAATTATACCAACCTGCAAAATCGTCATTGAGCTGTCTCCTGATACAATGTCAATGATCGTCTGCAGCAGCCATGAAATCACAATATTATAAATACTTAAAATCAACATCGCAATTCCTGCCATCACAAGCCATTTTCTGCTTTGACAAACAATTTCTTTCAAATACCGTTTACGTATTCTCTGAATCTCAATTTCTTTTTTGCATTCTCTGCTCCTTCTATTTGCACTGTCTTTGTCGCCACAGCCTCCCGAAAAGCCTGATCATGCTCGACCAGAAGCATCGTCGGGGAGAATTCCCGGATCAGTTGTTCGATCTGCATCCTTGAATACAGATCCACAAAATTCAGCGGCTCATCCCACACATATAAGTGTGCCTGTTCGCAGAGACTTTTTGCGATCAGCACCTTTTTCTTCTGTCCACCGGAAAAATCCTGTATTTCCTTTTCAAACTGAATCCTCTCAAAATCCAGTTTCCGCAGGATTGCTTTGAATAAAGCTTCCTCGATCTGGCTCTTTTTCGCAAAATCCGAAAGTGTCCCCTGCAAATGTGACGTATCCTGCGGTACATAAGAAATGACGAGCCCAGATCCCATCGTAATCGTCCCTGTATGCTCCAAAGCTTCTCCCGCCACGAATTTGAGCAGGCTACTTTTCCCACTTCCGTTGCTTCCATCCAATACCACCCGTTCTCCTCGATGGATTGAAAAGGACACCGGACAGCTGACCGGATTTCCCCCATAACAAACTGCCGCATCCAAAAACGTAACCAGTGTATCCGAACGGTATTGCAACGGAAGCAGTTTTAACTCCTCTGCCCGCTCCCTGTTTTTCAAAAGACCTGACTTCTGCTCGATTGCTTTTTGCTGTCTTGCCTCGATCGACTTGGCACGTTTCATCATTTTCGCGGACTTATGTCCGATATACCCCTTATCCGCTGCCCCGGTTTTGGATGCTTCCACTCGATCTGACCATCCTTGTGTACTGTTTTGCTGACTGCGAAAGCCTTCGGATATCCTTTTTTAAAGATTCATTCTGCGCTTCTTCCAGTCGCTGCTGTTGTTCAGAATTTTTGAAGAAACGCAGAAAAAAGTACCGCTCTGTACTTCAATATTACTTCGATTCAAAGATAAAATATGATCCACACACCCATCCAGGAAACACCTGTCATGGGACACCAGAATAAATCCCTTCTTTTTTCTCAAATACTCCGATACAATCTGTCTGCCATGTGTATCCAGATGATTGGTCGGCTCATCGATCACAGAAAATGTCCTTCATTCAAAAACAGTGCTGCAAGAAGGACTTTCGTCTGTTCTCCGTTGGAAAGTGTCTCAAAAGGACGCCAAAGCACTTCTTCATCCACTTCCAGAGCGTAAAGTTCCTTCCGTATCTGCCACTCTTCTGCCTGCGGACACACCTCATTCAGTACTTCCATCGTCCACTTTTTTGGTATCTTTTACCAAATACGGAAAATAATCAAACCGGACTGATTTTATAATTTTCCCTCGATACTCATACTGATCCATCAAAAGATTTAAAAACGTCGTCTTTCCTCTGCCGTTTCTCCCCACAAATC
>ENA-OPYU01000043-OPYU01000043.1-human-gut-metagenome-genome-assembly--contig:-NODE-43-length-43691-cov-5.730282_pt1 | contig 43691 bp, 50 predicted proteins | sample MGYA00242637_ERZ504482 | MGnify/ENA primary metagenome ERZ504482 (study PRJEB26092, sample SAMD00036237) | human gut metagenome | host: Homo sapiens | study: EMG produced TPA metagenomics assembly of... | reverse complement strand
ACCCAGCTTTTCAATCTGCTGTGCGACAAGGCAGATGATGTATACGGCGGCAAGCTGCCCGTTCATGTACGGTGTCTCATCGACGAGTGCGCCAACATCGGGCAGATTCCCAATCTGGAAAAGCTGGGGCATGCTGACTGCACGCACCTCTCCGCTTAATCCAACTTCTCCAAATACGATCATCTTTTCATCAATCGCCCGGTTCTTGTAACTGGAAACCAGCGCCATGATGATTCCCAGATCAATCGCCGGTTCATTCATTTTAATCCCTCCGGCAATGTTGACATAGGCATCATAATTTGACAGCGGCAGTCCAATTCCTTTTTTCCAGTACCGCCATCAGAAGATTTACACGATTATAATCCGTTCCTGCTGCCGTTCTTCTTGGCATTCCGAAGTTACTCTGGCAGACCAGCGCCTGAATCTCGATCAGAATCGGACGTGTTCCTTCCATAGAGCATGCCACAACAGAACCAGATGCATTTTCCGGCTTTCCGCTCAGCATATATTCGGAGGGGTTTTCCACTTCTACCAGTCCTTCTCTTCGCATTTCAAACACACCGATCTCGTTGGTAGAACCAAAACGGTTTTTTACCGCACGCAGAATCCGATAGGAAGCATGTCTGTCTCCCTCAAAAATAAAGTACCGTATCCACCATATGTTCCAGCACTCTCGGACCTGCCACAGTCCCCTCTTTTGTCACATGTCCAACAATAAAGATTGGAATCCCCATCCCCTTTGCCAGCTGCATCAGCACATGGGTAGATTCTCTTACCTGCGAAACACTTCCCGGCGCTGAGGATACTTCTTCATTGTACATCGTTTGAATCGAATCAATGATCACAAGCTCCGGATTTTGCCTCTCAATGGCAGTACGTATGGTATCCAGATTTGTTTCACATAACAACAGCATATGATCTGTAAAACTTCCCATACGATTTGCACGCAATTTGATCTGAGTCTGCGACTCCTCTCCTGAAATATATAAAATTTTTCTTGATGCCGACAGCCTCTGACACACTTGCAATAACAGGGTTGATTTTCCAATCCCCGGGTCCCCTCCGACCAGAACGAGAGAACCGGAGACGATACCTCCTCCAAGCACCCGATCCAGTTCTTTCATCCCGGTCAGCATCCTGGTATCATCCCTGGCACTGATCTGAGAAAGCGGAACTACTTCTGCTGTTTTACTCTGCTTTGCAGCTGCCGTTGTCCCGCGGCTCAATCCGGCACTCACTTTTTCTTCTGCGAATGTATTCCATTCTTTACAAACCGGACACTGCCCCAGCCATTTTGCCTCTTCATGTCCGCAATTCTGACAGAAAAAAATACTTTTCTTTCCTTTTGCCATATACTCCTCCATAAAAAAGAGCTGAACGCTGTTTTCATTCACAGCCCCAGCTCTCTGCTCTTATTGATTATAAAATGTCTTCTACTCTTGCAATCAGCATTTTTCTACTTTGACGTCCACAGCTTCCCCTTCGCTGATCTCAACACTGACACTCAGCTTTCCGCTCAGATTTGTGGTCATCTTTCCGGCTGAAACACCATCCAGAAGCACTTCGTATTCACTCTCCGGCTCAAGTTCCAGTGTAAACTGTACATCCTCCGGTGCAGAAATCTGAAAAGCGACCTCTGTATCTGTGAGTTTAAAGTTCTCTACCGCACTTCCCGGAACAGATTCGTATACAAACATTCCGTTTTTTTCTAATTTTGTGATCTCTGAAAATGTCTTTACTTTATATAAGTCGCCCTCAAATTCGAAATTATCCAGCTTCGTTTTAGACGCCAGTGTATAGTCTCCAAAACTCAGTCTTCCGTCTTCTTCTGTGCGTAATAATTCTTTTACGATTGCCATTTTCCTTGTCCTCCTAGGTATTTCTGCATCCCGCCATCACTTGCGGCAAGAGCTCTTTTCTTCTGTCTGTATTATATAATATATCAAATTCTTTTTCTACTTAATTTGCATTCTTTAAGTAAAATTTTATTTCTTTTCCGGAAACTCCTGCCTCAATCTGTTCGCCCGGTTTCACTTCCCCATTCAGGATTGCTTCTGCCAGCTTATCTTCCAGCTCTGTCTGCATTGCTCTTCTAAGCGGACGCGCTCCGTATTTTGTATCTTTGCCTTTTTTCCGCAATCCGTTTTTTCGCAGAATCCCTCAGGGTCAGGCTGATATCCAGCTGTGTCTTGACTCGTTTTGTAAATTCACGGCACATCAGACTGACGATCTTCTTCAAGTGCTCTTCACCCAGTGCATGGAATACGATAATCTCATCGATCCGGTTCAAAAATTCCGGACGGAAGATCATCTTCACTTCGTCCATCACATTCTGTTTCATTCTCTTGTAATCGTCTGCTTTATCTTCTTTTACTGCAAACCCGAGTTTTTTCGGATCTACGATTGCTTTCGCCCCGGCATTGGAGGTCATAATGATCACTGTATTACTGAAATCAACAACTCTTCCCTGTGAATCTGTAATACGACCGTCATCCAGCACCTGCAACAGGATGTTAAATACATCTGGATGGGCTTTTTCGATTTCATCGAATAAGATTACAGAATATGGATGTGTTCTTACTTTGTCGCTGAGCTGTCCACCTTCATCGTGTCCCACGTATCCCGGAGGAGAACCGATCATCTTTGCCACAGAATGTTTTTCCATATATTCAGACATATCGACCCGAATCATAGAATCTTCTCTTCCAAACAATGCCTCTGCCAGAGCCTTGGAAAGCTCTGTTTTACCGACACCGGTCGGTCCGAGGAATAAGAAGGAACCAATCGGACGATTCGGGCTCTTTAATCCCACACGTCCGCGCTTCACTGCCCGCGTGACTGCGCTGACTGCTTCCTCCTGTCCGATTACTCTTTTGTGGAGTGTCTCTTCCAGTTTCTGCAATCTGTGTGCATCTGTCTCTTTTAATTTCTGTACCGGGATCTTCGTCCAGACTGACACGACATCCGCAATATCATCTCCGCTTACCTCCGGATGTGCGGATGCCTGTTTTTTGTGGAAACGTTTTCTGAGCATTTCCAGTTTTGTCTCTGCCTCTTTCTCTCTTGCATGAAAATCTGCTGCTGCCTTCATATCCCCTTTGCGGATGCTCGCTTCTTTTTGTTTTGCCAGTTCTTTCAGCTCATCTTCCATCTGCTGCAGATTGTCCGGTACTTTATATCCTTTCAGGCTGGCCTTTGAGCAAGCCTCATCCAGAACATCAATTGCTTTGTCCGGAAGATTTCTGTCTGTGATGTATTGCTTTGACAATTCTACAGCTGCCTTTAGCGCCTCTTTTGAAATTGTCACCCGGTGATGTGACTCATAACGGGATTGTAATCCCTGTAAAATCTCCATACACTGCTCTTTCGAAGGTTCTTCTACCGTGATCGGCTGGAATCTTCTCTCCAGTGCCGCATCCTTTTCGATATATTTGCGATACTCTGCAATGGTCGTTGCACCGATCAGCTGAATCTCTCCTCTGGCAAGTGAAGGTTTTAAAATACTGGAAGCATCAATGGCTCCTTCTGCGCCTCCCGCTCCGATCATGGTGTGAATCTCATCTAAAAATAAAATGCTGTTTCCATCCGCTTTCACTTCCGAAATCAGACTTTTCATGCGTTCTTCAAATTCTCCGCGGTATTTGGAGCCTGCAATCAGCGCGGGCAGATCCAGAGTCAGAACTCTTTTTCCCTTCATCCCTTCCGGAACAACTTCTGCCGCGATCCGTTCTGCAAGTCCTTCTATCACAGCGGTCTTTCCGACTCCCGGTTCTCCGATCAGACAAGGATTGTTTTTGGTGCGCCGGCTCAAAATCTGCATCAGACGATAGATCTCATCCTCTCTGCCGATCACCGGATCCAGTTTTCCTTCTGCTGCCTCGGCAGTCAGATCTGTACAGTACTGGTCAACGGCGCCTCTTCTGGTACGTCCGTCTTCCTGAATCTCTTCCTGATATTCTTTTGCATCTACCCCTGCCGCATTTAATACATCCTGCAGGATCTTCTGCAAATTGATGTTCAGGGTGATCAGCATCCTGGCTGCCACGCAGTCTGCATCATGCATGATCGCCAAAAGCAAATGCTCTGTTCCAACATCTCCGGTGCGCAGATGCAGCGCCTCTTTCTTTGCATTTTCCAGAATATACTCCAGTCTCGGACTTTCTTTTGGATCATCCTGCTGTAAAATCTCTTCTCCCGGAACGATTAGCTCATCCATCAGATGCAGAAGCTGCTCTTCGTCCACTCCGTGGGATGCCAGCACCTGGCCTGCCACACCTGTGATCTCGCTACGCAGTCCTAAAAGGAGATGCTCTGTTCCGATATATGGATGCTTTAGTTTTCTCGCCATCCTGGCTGCATATTTTATCGCACGTTCTGCCTGTCTTGTATATTGATTCTGCATATACTCCTCCTGCTATTCATAATTATCAAATATCTCATCCACCAGTTCATGCACTTCTTCTCTGGTGATCTCCTTACAATGTGCCTTTGCCAGCACGATCTGAAGCTGTCCGCGCATCTCTTCCAAAGCCTGCAGCTTATCTGCATCCAGAGCAATCACTGCCCCGTGTCTTCTGTCCAGCTGGATAAATCCCTCCTGCTTTAAAACAGTATACGCTTTATTCACTGTGTGCATATTGACTCCCACAGTATCTGCCAGCTGCCGTACAGAAGGCAGGGAATCTCCTTCTCTGATCACCGAAGTCGCAATGCCCATGATAATCTGATTGCGAAGCTGCATATAGATTGCCTCTTCGCTGTTAAAATCAACTGTTATCAGCATACTATCACCTTTCCTCTTTTGTTATAGATATCGTAGCACATCTGAGTTCCGGCCGCAATAGAATTTCTTGTATTAAAAAAAGCAGAGAGCATCCGCCCTCTGCTTCTCTCTTCTATACTGCACGCAGCATTTCCACAAATTCGCTGCTCAATTTTACTGCTGCCACATAGAACACATCTCCCGTCATATAGGCTTCCCAGTCATCTCCGATCTCTACTTGAAGCTCTCCACCCGGCATATGAACGATTACTTTGTTAGAGGTCAGTCCCAGTTTGTACGCAACACCTGCTGCCGCACATGCTCCGGTTCCGTTTGCCATGGTGTATCCGGCTCCTCTTTCATAAGTTTCAATTGCGATATTGTTCATATCAATGACATTCATGAGTTCTGTATTGATATGATTCGGGAAATACCTTGCGCGCTCGGACTCCCTTCCGATCTTACACACCAGTGGCTCTGAAATCTCCTGCATCGGGATCACGCAATGCGGATTTCCGATGGATACACAGGTTGCCGGGTACAATGTCCGCCCGAATACCATATCCTCATTGATAACCTGTCTGCGCTCTCCGATCACCGGGATTTCATCACTCCAGAATGACAGTTTCCCCATAGAAACCTTCAGCCTGCTTCCCTCTTCATTCAGGTAAGTGATTTCTACCTCGCCGCCATCGGTCAGCATTGTATAATGCTTCTTCTGTACATATCCTGCATCTTTCAAATATTTGGCAAAAATCCGCACACCGTTTCCGCTCTTTTCGGCAATGCTTCCGTTCGGATTCCAGATACGGACTGCCATCTGCTTTTCTTCCATTAACGGTCCTTCCAGAATCCCGTCTGCTCCAAGCCCCATATTCCGGTTACAGAGCATTTTCACATTTTCTTCATTCAGCTCCAGTTCATTTTTATTTGGATCATAGACCAGATAATCGTTTCCCAACCCGTGATAACGTTCTAATGTGATATCCATTTTTCTGCCTCCTCGATATTGCTTCCTGATTTGTCTCTGTTTTTATTATATCCCGCATTTTCTTCAAATAGAATAGAGAAAATGCTTTCTATATTGCAAATAATGCTCTATACTGAAAGTATCTTATTTTTCAGGAGGTTATTATGGGCGGATACAATAAGCGTGGATACTTAAACAGTGACTTTAAGATTTTTCATCTGACCGATCAGATTTCCACAGAATTTGAATTTCATTACCACGAATTCCACAAAATCACGATTTTTATTTCCGGTAATGTGCAATACTTTGTAGAAGGAAAGACATATCCTTTGGAACCTTACGACATTGTCCTCGTAAACCGGAATGATATCCACAGGGTTCAGGTGGATCCTTCTCTTCCCTATGAACGGATCATCGTCTATATTTCTCCCGGTTTTATTGATGCCTACCGGACTGATGACTATGATCTTTCCTATTGTTTTGAAAAAGCAAAAAAAGAACATTCCAATGTGCTGCGCATTCATTCTCTTGAAAAAAGCTCTCTTTTCAAGATCACGAACCGCCTGGAACGTTCTTTTTCTGATACGGAATATGCCGGCAGTCTGTACCGGCAGATCTTATTTTTGGAATTTATGATCCACCTCAACCGGGCTGCCATTAAAAACCGGGTAGAATTTCTGGACACCAGTCTGTACAATCCGAAGATCGTCGATCTGATCCAGTATATCAACCAGCACCTGACAGAATCTCTGGACGTAGATTTTCTCTCTTCCCGGGTTTATCTGAGCAAATATTATATGATGCGCCTCTTCAAAGCGGAAACCGGATATACCATCGGAAATTATATCACCTACCGCAGGCTTTTGCTTGCCCGCACTTTGATCCTGGATGGGATGCCGATCACGCAGGCCTGCCTTGCAAGCGGCTTTCAGGATTACTCCACATTTTCACGAGCCTACAAAACAGAATTTCACGAACCACCCAGAACGCTTTTACATCACTCTGACTGAGATGTCTCAAACAGAATTTCCATCCGTGTTCCTTTTCCGGTATCACTCTCCACACTTACCTTTGCATTGTGAAGCAGCGCTCCATGCTTCACGATGGAGAGTCCCAGCCCTGTGCCGCCCCGCTCTTTGGAATGACTTTTATCCACCCTGTAGAACCGCTCAAAGATTCGCTCCTGATGCTCTTTCGGTATCCCGATCCCGGTATCATTCACCTGAACTTTTGGGCCATTCAGTGTGCTGCCTACCCAGACAGAGACACTTCCGCCCTCTACATTATATTTGATCGCATTCTCACAAATATTGTAGATCATCTCATCCAGGATCTGCCGGATTCCCACATAGGTTACCGGCTCTCCTGAAAGAGAAACATGAACATGCTTCATACTTGCCTGCATGGACAGTCTGCTGATAATCTCTCTGCTCAGTTCGTAAAGATCTACTTCTTCTTTTTCAATCTCTACGGAGCCTTCATCCAGTTTGGATAATTTTATGATATCTTCGATCAATGTGATCAGGCGTTTTGCTTCTTTGTAAATCCGCTCTGAAAAAATTGGGAATATCCTCCGGACGGACCAGTCCGTTTTTCATGATCTCCGCATAGCCGGAAATCGAAGTCAGCGGCGTTTTCAATTCGTGAGAGACATTTGCGGAAAACTCTTTTCTCATATCTTCCACTGCCGCTTTTTCTTTGTTCCGTCTGTCCATCGCAGTCAACAGCGGCCTTAATTCTTCATAGACCACATTTTCCAGCGGATGCTCAATATCCAGTTCATTGATCGGACGAATCAGCCGTTCTGTCTGCCAGCGCCCGAGAATCCATGCAAATATCATCATCACAACTGCCAGTACCCCGATCACCGGAAGTGTATCTCTTGCCATAGCTCCCAGATTGTCCATCGTCTTTGCCACGCGAAGTACAGAGCCATCCTGCAGAAGGATCGCATAATAATACATCTCTTTTCCAACGGTTCCGGATACGCGGACATCCTCACCGGTTCCACTTGCAAGCGCCTCTTTTACCTCCGGACGTTTGCTGTGATTTTCCAGTGTTTCTGCGTCATTGCCTGAATCATAAAGCACCTTTCCCTCCGTACTGATTCTCGTGACCCGGGTTTTTATATCCACTCCGTCCATTTCTTTCAGATACGCTGGTCCCGAAATATCGACAGCAGTCCGGATATACCTGGCCTCCTGATTCACTTCTTCTTTTAGCAGCGTCAGGTTCTTCTGATACATAACCAGTGTCAAAAGTCCATTAAAAAAATCAGGATCGTCACAAACAGAACAAGAAGCATACTTCTCTGGATCTTAGCCTTCATTGCCTCCTCCTATTCTGTAGCCGACTCCCCGTACAGTCTTGATAATATCGCCTTTTTCTCCCAGCTTCTGTCTGAGTGTCCGCACATGCACATCTACCGTTCTTGTCTCTCCATCAAAATCATATCCCCAGATATCCTCTAAAAGCTGATCTCTTGTCAGTACAATATTCTGGTTTCTCATCAGTCTCTCCAGGAGCTCAAACTCCTTCAGTGTCAGTGTCACGATTTCTCCTGCCACTTTCACTTCATGCTTTTTCACATCTACACTGACTCCGTTGACTGACAGCATATCCTGCTCCTGCACTCTGCCGGATCTTCGAAGAACTGCTTTGATCCTGGATACCAGCTCCATCATTCCGAAAGGCTTGGTCACATAATCATCCGCTCCCGAATCCAGACCGATCACCTTGTCATACTCTGCACCCTTTGCAGTCACCATGATCACCGGAATATCCTTCGTCTTTGCGGAATTCTTCAGCTTTTTCAAAAGCTCCAGCCCATCCTCACCCGGAAGCATGATATCAAGTAAAATAAGCTCTGGCGTATCAAACGCCAAAGCTTCCATAAATGCCGTGCCTTCTGCAAATCCCTTTGCCTTAAGACCGGTCGTCTCCAGAGTGTAAATGACCAGTTCGCGGATATTGTCATCATCTTCCACGCAATAAATCATATCTTTTCTCCTTTTTACACTTATACATTCACTCCGTTTCGGTGTACTCCTGTAATAGAAAATTCCACCCACTCTGCAATGTTGGTCGCATGATCTCCGATACGCTCCAGATATTTTGTCACCATGATCAGATCCACGATCCGGCTGCCCCGCTGCCCTTTATTGATCGCGATATAATTTACCATCTCTTCCCGGATATTGTCAAAGAGGCGATCCACTTTATCATCTTCCAGCATTACCTGGCGCGCAAGCTCCAGATCTTTCTGTACATACGATGTGACGCTGTCGCGCACCATCTTACTTACAACAGATGCCATTCTTCCGATATCCTTGATATCTACGCTTTCCTCTGTATTGGCTGAAATTACGATTTCCGCAATATCTGCCGTCTGATCTCCGATTCGCTCCATATCTGTGATCATCTTCAATGCTGCTGAGATTCTTCTCAGATCCTTTGCCACCGGCTGCTGCTGTAAGAGCAGTTTCAGACAAAGCTTTTCAATATCTTTTTCCATCTCATCGATCTCAGCATCCGCATTGATCACTGCCTTTGCCTGCTCAATACTTCCATCGCTCAACGCCTTTGTCGCATTCGCGATCGCACTCTCACACAACTCACCCATATGAATAAGCTGCTCCTCCAGTATCTGTAGCTGTCTGTCAAATTTGTTGCGCATAAATTAACCAAACCTCCCTGTAATATAATCTTCCGTTCTCTTATCAGACGGAATGGAAAACAATGTTTCTGTGTTGTTGTACTCAATCACTTCTCCAAGAAGGAAAAAGGCTGTGTTATCCGACACACGTACCGCCTGCTGCATGTTGTGTGTTACCATGACAATAGTATAATCTTTTTTCAGTTCCATCGCAAGGTCTTCTATCTTCGATGTAGAGATCGGATCCAGAGCGGATGTCGGCTCATCCATCAAAAGTACTTCCGGTTCTACTGCAAGTGCTCTGGCAATACAGAGTCTCTGCTGCTGTCCTCCGGACATTCCCAACGCACCTTTTTTGAGACGGTCTTTACACTCATCCCAGATTGCCGCATTTCGCAGTGACTTTTCTACAATATCATCCAGTTTTGCTTTGGAACGGATTCCGTGTGTTCTCGGTCCATAGGCAATATTGTCATAAATGCTCATTGGAAATGGGTTTGGTTTCTGAAACACCATTCCTACCCGCTTACGGAGCAGGTTCACATCCATTCCTTTGAAGATATTCTGTCCGTCCAGAAGGATATCACCATCGATGCAGCATCCTTCCACCAGATCATTCATGCGGTTGATGGACTTTAATAACGTGGACTTTCCGCATCCACTCGGTCCGATAAACGCTGTAATTTTATTTGCCTCTATTTCCAGATTGATATTTTTGAGTGCTTTAAAATCTCCGTAATATAAATCCAGGTTTTTCACACTGATCTTCCCCATTGTTTATTCCTTTCTCTCTACGCTTTTGTCAGTTTTTTCGCGATTACGCTCGAAATCGTGTTGATTCCGACTACAAGTATCAGAAGAATGACTGCTGTTGCATATGCCTGATCCATGTACAGTCCTTCACTGGACAGATTGTACATATGAACTGCCAGGGTTCTTCCGGAACCAAAAACATTTGTCGGTACCTGTGCAACAGTACCTGCTGTATAGATCAGCGCCGCTGTCTCTCCCACAATTCTTCCAACCGCCAGGATGATTCCTGCTAAAATTCCAGGAATTGCCGACGGGAGTACAATCTTAAATACGGTACGCAGCTTTCCTGCTCCCAGTCCAAAACTTCCCTCTCTGAAGGAATCCGGAACTGCTTTTAACGCTTCTTCTGTTGTTCTCATGATCAGCGGAAGGATCATGATCGCCAGTGTAAACGCACCGGCCAGCAGGGAAAATCCCCATCCTAATGTATTGACAAAAAACAACATTCCGAACAATCCATATACGATGGAAGGGATTCCGGAAAGTGTCTCTGTTGTCAGACGGATCACTTCCACAAATTTATTCCCTTTCCCTGCATACTCTACAAGGAAGATCGCAGAGAAGATTCCAAACGGAACCGCGATCAGCAAAGAAAGCAGCGTCATGATAATCGTGTTAATCAAAGCCGGCATCAAAGAGGCATTCTCAGATGTATATTCGAACGCGAACAAAGACGGCTTGATATGCGGCACTCCGTTGATCAGAATATAAGCGATCAAAAACAGCAGAACCGCAAACGTGATAATTGCTCCCAGCATCACCAGAAGCATTACAATAAATGAGCCCGGATGTTTTAAATAGCTTTTCAGCTTTTCTCCGATTCCAGTCTGATTACTCATGTTCTGTCCTCCTTTTCAGCATTGCTACACTGAAGTTGATGATCAGGATGAACACAAATAATACTACACCTGTCGCGATCAGCGCTTCCCTGTGCAGACCTGTCGCATATCCCATCTCCAGTACGATATTTCCTGTCAGTGTACGCATTCCCTGCAGGATATTTTGTGCAATTCTCGGCTGATTTCCCACGATCATGATAACTGCCATGGTCTCTCCGATCGCACGTCCGATTCCCAGCACGATTCCTGCCAGTACTCCGGATTTTGCAGCCGGGATCACAACTGTAAAAATACTTCTCTCATGGGTTGCTCCCAGAGCCAGAGCTCCTTCATAATAATGGGTCGGCACAGCGCGGATCGCACTCTCTGTGGTTCCGATGATTGTTGGCAAGATCATCATTCCCAGAATGATCGACGTAGTGAGAAGTCCTTTTCCGTCTCCTGCTTTTTCCACGATCCCCATCTGTTTTAATGTTCTTCCGAACTCCCGTACCATTGGCACCAGTACGACCAGACCGAAGAATCCATACACAACGGAAGGAATTCCTGCCAACAGCTCTGTTGCTGCTTTCAGCGGTCTGTATACTTTTTTTCGGGCAGTACATTGCCATAAATACAGATGTCAGAATTCCGATCGGCACTCCGAACACGATCGCACCTGCTGTTACATATAAGCTTCCGATGATCATCGGGAAGATTCCAAACAGATTATTGTTCGGTCTCCACAGTTCTCCGGTAATAAATTTTACGAACCCGATTTCTCTGATTGCAGGGACTCCATTTGCAAACAAAAAGATACAAATGAGAGCTACCGCCAGTACAGAAGTACAGGCGGCTATCAAGAATACTCCCTGCATGAATTTTTCAGTCCATGCTTTTGATTTCATTCTTCTTTCCTCTTATCAATTATTCAGTTACTTCATCCCAAGTATAAGTTTCTCCTGTGTAGATGGATTTTACCTGATCAGAACTTAACTCTTCTGTCGGGTTGTCATTGTTTACGATCACTGCGATTCCGTCGGTTGCGATCACAGTTGCTTTTAATCCCTGTCCCACTTCTTCCTCTTTCAGTTCACGGGATGCCATACCAATATCATAGCTTCCTTCCAGAGTCGATGTCATACCTGTTGTAGAATCAGATGTCTGCAGCTCGATCTTTGCATTCGGATTTACACTTTTGTATGCCTCGATCAGTTTTTCCATAACCGGTGATACAGAAGAAGATCCTCCTACTACTGCGCTTCCTGACGGTTTTGTTCCATCATATGCTTTTGTATCGGCAACCGGAATATAACCGTTGTCTGCTACGATTTTCTGACCTTCTGTACTCATGATATAGGTGATGAAATCATTTGCAACTTCATTGTCAGCGCCTTCTTTTACTGCAATATTAAACGGTCTTGATACTTTGTAAGAACCATTTCGATATTCTCTTCTGTTGCTTCTGCTCCATCAATCTTAAGTGCTTTTACACTCTCATCCAGAGATCCCAGGGATACATATCCGATGGCATACTCATCCCCTGCTACTGTTGTAAGCATTAACAGATGTATTATTTGTAACCTGTGCATCCACAGTTGTCATATCTACTTTTTCTCCGTCAACTTCCTGCTGAATACCAAACAGCTCTACGAAAGCTCCTCTTGTTCCAGATCCATCTTCTCTGGATACGATTGTGATATCATTGGAAGAATCCCAGTCACTGGACGCACTTTCTGTCTTTGTTCCTTTATCAGCAGATGTATCATCTCCGGAACCACATCCTGCTGCCAGTGCTGCTACCATACCTACTGTTGCCAAAACTGCGATAAACTTTTTCATTTTCATTTTACTTAATCTCCTTTTTTACAAAAGTGTTTTTTCTTTTCTCCACAGTTAGCAATGATACAGAAGAATTGTAAAATATATCATCATCTGAATGTTAAATCTATGTAAAATCATCTTTCTTTTCCTTGTTAAGTTTTTGTAAAATGTGAAAAAATCAGCGCAAAATCGGGGCATTTGCCGCTCTTTTGCAAATGCCCCGCTCTCTTTGTTTTGTAAAATCCCCTATTCTGCCGTCAAAATCTCTTCTGCGATATTTCTCGCATGATCCGAGATTCTCTCAAGACATACCAATGCATCCAGGAATACGATTCCGGATTCCGTGCTGCACTCATTTCTTGCCAGACGCTTCATATGTGCCGTACGCAGCGCGATCTCCAGCTCATCTGCCTGACTCTCTTTTTCAATGACCTTCATCGCCTTTTCTTTACTACGCTCTTCCAGTGCCTCGATCGCATACCGGAAGCAGTCGATACAGACGTCTTCCATCTGCTGGATCTCTTCTCTTGCGATCTCGGAGAAGGATGCTTTCTGATCTTTGAGATTCTCTGCAAATTCAGAAATATTTTCACAGTAATCGCTGACACGCTCGATATCCGATACGATCTGCAGGATACTCGCCACCTCCTGATGCTCCTTCTCATTGATGGAAAGTGTATTCAGTTTAATCGCATACTCTGTGATTCCTTTGCACAATCCGTCTGCGATTGTCTCTTCCTCCCGGATCTTTTCTATCTCCTCACGCTTCTTGGTGATCAGCACATCTCTTGTACGATTCATGGTTCCCCGCACAACATGTCCCATTCTTACCATCTCGCTGACTGTAGACTGGAGCGCAATACTTGGTGTCTCCAGCATTCTGTCGTCCAGAAGTACCTGTCCTTCATCCACATCGTCAGAATCTTCTCTCTCCAGTTTCTTCGCCAGCTTAATGATCCAGTCAGATACCGGGAAGAGCAGGATCGTAGTTCCGATATTAAAAATTGTGTGAACTGTACTGATCTCTGTCTGTGTGATCAGGGCTTCTCCAAATCCCGGATTGATCACTTTAAAGAATACGATCGCAACAACGCTGAAGATGATCGTACCGATGATGTTGAACAACAGATGCATCACAGCTGCTGTCTTTGCTGTCTTCTTTGCCCCGATACTGGACATGATGGCAGTCACACAGGTACCGATATTCTGTCCCATGATAATGTAAACAGCCGCATTAAACGGAACCAGTCCTGCTGCCGCAAGACTCTGTAAGATCCCCACTGATGCAGATGAACTCTGAATCACAGCTGTAACAAGCGCACCGGCCACGATTCCAAGGAACGGACTGTGTCCAAGTGTTACAAACAGATTGCAGAATGCCTCTGACTGCTGCAGCGGCTCGACTGCATCTGACATCGTCGTAATACCGATGAATAAGATACCAAATCCCACAATGATACTGGAAATATCCTTTGTAGAACGTCTTTTTCCTGTCAGCATCACAATCACACCGATCATAACTGCCACCGGTGCAATATTCGCCGGGCTGAGCGCTTTTGCCCACTCGACACTGGATACCAGCCATCCGGTCACCGTAGTACCGATGTTGGCTCCCATGATCACTCCCATCGCCTGGGTAAGATTCATGATCCCTGCATTTACAAATCCGACTACCATCACTGTCGTAGCGGATGAACTCTGAATGACAGCTGTAATAAAAGCACCGAGCAAAACCCCAAAAAACTTATTCTTTGTCAGTACCTCCAGCAGACTCTTCATCTTGCTGCCTGCTGCATTCTCCAATCCCTGGGCCATGATCTGCATACCATAGATAAACATACCCAGTCCCCCGATAAAGGGGAGAATAATGCTCACGTAATCCATACGTTTCCTCCTGTAATAAACCCTTTATAAAATTTTCCGCACTATTACGATAACATTATACTCGACAAAAAACAACAAAATCTTTACATTTCCTTAACATAAAGACACAGTGTCTATTTTTTCATCTTCGGTTCAAAGATATGAGATGCCAGATAACCGAAAATTAATGCTGCTGAAATTCCCACAGCACTGGCTTTAAAACCACCCATAAAGATTCCCAGAAACCCATTTTTCTCAACGGCTTCTTTGACACCGTTCCACAGTACGTTTCCGAATCCAAGGAGCGGTACGCTCGCTCCTGCTCCTGCAAATTTCTGAAATGGTCCGTAAATATTCAAAAATCCAAGCACTGCGCCGCCGCATACAAGCAGCACCATGATTCTTCCCGGCATCAACTTGGTCCGGTCCATCAAAATCTGTACCGCCGCACAGATCAGACCTCCCACCCAGAATGCATGTACATATTCCATCTTAATCTCCTCCTTTTCTCAGCAATGTTCCAGCACGATCCCATGTGCAATTCCCGGAACGCTTGCCCCTTCGTTGTAACTGACCGTAGACATCAGAGCACCCGTCGGCACAAAGAGTACCCGTTTCCACTCGCCTTTCTGGATCTTTGGAAGAATGTAAGCGGAAAGCGTCACTGCCGCACAGCCGCAGCCACTTCCTCCCGCATGCGTATCCTGTTTCTCCTGATCAAAGATCTTCATTCCGCAGTCCAGGTGTCTGTCCCGCATCTGATGCCCGTTCTTACTCATAAAATCCAGTAAAATACTCTGTCCGATATACCCGAGATCTCCTGTAATGATCCGGTCATAGCTGGTCGGGCTTCTTCCGAAGTCCTTCAGATTTGTTAAAATGGTATCTGCTGCTGCCGGTGCCATACACGCTCCCATATTCTGGGAATCCTTCAGTCCATAGTCCACAATCTTCCCAACCGTCACGCCTGTGATCCTCACATGGCTTTTCTGTCTGCCTACCAGAAATGCTCCACTTCCCGTCACCGTCCAGCTGGCAGATAACGGACGCTGGATGCATACCCCAACGGAAACCGAAATTCCTTTTCCGCGCTTCCAAAGTGGCTGGAAGTCACTGCCAGCATATATTCCCCATACCCAGCTGCCACGCTCATAGCAGAAAGAGCAAGTGCTTCTCCGGATGTGGAACAGGCTCCGTACAATCCGAACATGGGAATCTGTAATTCTTCCACTCCCATGGAAGTGGCGATTCCCTGACGCAGAAGGTCTCCGCCATACAGATAGCGCACATGCTTTGCATCCATATGTGCTTTTCCAAGTGCCAGTACACATGCTTCTTTCTGCATGGTACTCTCTGCCTCCTCCCATGTTTTTGCTCCAAAAAGATCATCCTGGTTCACCATATCAAATAGCTTTCCAAGGGGACCTTCCGCCTCTTTGCTTCCCGCTACACAAGCACTGCTGATCAAATAGGGAGCTTCCCCGAAACTGATGCTCTGACTGCCTCTGATCTGATTCATCTTCTCTCCTCTTTTCTTCCTGTTTTTGCAAATTCTTTCTGCTGTTAGTATGCATCTCACCAGATGAAATATACATCCGATTGAAAATCTTTCCGGTGACAGAATATTTTTTCCGTTTTTTTTCGGATACTATGAAATAAGAAAAAAGGGAGGCGATAGTTTTTGAAGCAGACAGAAAAAGAAAAACGACAGCAGCAGTATGAAGACTATGTAAAAAAGAAAACACCGGTGCACAATGTTTATCTGAATATGGCAAAATCCTTTATCACGGGAGGAATTATCTGTGTGATCGGACAAGGTATTTATAATTATTGTGAAATGATCGGACTGAGCAAAGACCACTGCAGCAACTGGACTTCTCTTTCACTGATCTTACTGAGTATCATCCTCACCGGAGTTGGACTCTATCCAAAGATCGCAAAATGGGGAGGAGCTGGTGCATTGGTTCCCATCACCGGCTTTGCCAACTCGGTGGCAGCTCCGGCGATCGAGTATAAAAAAGAAGGGCAGGTATTCGGGATTGGCTGCAAGATCTTTACCATATCCGGACCTGTCATTCTCTATGGAATCTGCACCAGTTCTCTTCTGGGACTTTTATACTGGATCTGGATGCAGTTTTAAAAGAAGAGGTGAGACTCCTTATCCGGAATCTCACCTCCCCTTTTATACCTTGCTTCGTTTCCGCATCGGACGGATCGCCCGTTTTGATACTTCTACATATAATTCTTTTTGCAGCACTTCACGAAGCCAGTTTCTTTTTAATTGTCTTCCAATAAAAATAGCTTTTGCTTCCGGCATCTTATCAATACCGGTAACGCTGTATGTACGATCTGTCACATCAAAGCGAAGCCATCCATTTCCCGCCGGAAGATACCCTTTTGCTCTGCAGATATCTCCAAACACACCGGAAACTACTCCCTGCAAAAACAGGATCAGCTCCTGCTCCGATTGCAGGCTGGCTTCCGTCAGTCCAAGATTTTCCAGATCTAACTCCCGCTCTTCCTTCATTGGAATCTCTTTGTCAAGATACGATGTCAGCAGTGAAGCCCACCAATCATCTCCCTGTTCTGTATAATGAGAAACACAGATCTCAGCTTCCGGATTGAGCGCTATCAGCTTCTGTTTCAAACTGCACCGTTCATTCTCTGCAGCATATTCCATCTTGGAAACCAGAATCCTGCCTGCAGACTGTATCTGATCCTCGCAGATCTCTGAAAATTCAAACATACAACGATCATACATCGTACCGTCCAGAATCGTGAGCGGCTCAAGCAGAGTGATCCTCTCATATTCAATCTTCTGGATATTCTCTATGATCTTACTGAGCATCCCCACACCGGTCGGTTCTACGATCAGATATTCCGGATCCACTGTATTTGCAATGGTCAGGATAGACGTGGCAAAGTCGTTCTGCATGGAACAGCAGATACATCCCTCTGTCAGCTCCCAGATATTTAAGTCATTCGTCTGTTCCAGAAGATCTCCGTCCACATTGACCGCCCCGTATTCATTTTCCATCACTGCAAAATCTTTTTTGGTACGTTCTGCAAGTGTCCGGATAAATGTCGTCTTTCCTGCTCCTAAAAATCCGGATACCACTAAAATCTTCATCTCTCATGCCATCCTTATTAGTCTGAAATCTTTACAACCGGTTTGATCAGATCCGCCGGTTTATCACGCATCATAAACAGTGCCTCTTCCAGATGATCCCATCCTTCAAATACATGCGAAGCCAGAGGGTGTACATCCAGTTTGCCAGCTGCTACCAGAGCGCCCAGTTTTTCCATGCGCAGACGTCCGCCAGGCATCAGACCTCCGTTGATCTGCTTGTGACCCATACCAACGCCCCATTCCACACGTGGAACAGTCACATAAGTACCGCTTCCGAGATAGTTGACATTTCCGATCTTTCCGCCCGGTTTCAGACATTTTACCGCTGATTCAAAGGTCTCACATCCGCCGCCTGCGATCACAACTTTGTCTACTCCTTTTCCATCTGTCATGGCAAGCACCTGCTCTTCGATCGTTCCATTCTTATAGCTTACAAAATCAGTTGCCCCGTACAACTTTGCTGCTTCCACGCAGTTTTTGCGGGTTCCGACTGCAATAATTCTGGAAGCACCTCTGAGTGCTGTTCCGGCTACTGACATCAATCCTACCGGGCCGATCCCGATCACAAGAACGGTATCTCCAAACTGTACATCGGCAAGCTCAACTCCGTGAAATCCTGTGGGGACCATATCAGAGAGCATACATGCATCCACTGTGGAAATATTCGATGGAAGCAGTGCCAGATTGCCATCCGCATCATTTACATGGAAGAATTCAGAGAACACACCGTCTTTAAAGTTCGAGAACTTCCATCCTGCCAGCATTCCGCCGGAATGCATCGAATATCCTGCCTGTGCCTCCAGCGAATTCCAATCCGGTGTGATCGCCGGAACAAGTACACGATCTCCCGGTTTAAAATCCTTTACCAACTCTCCGACTTCTACAACCTCTGCACAGCACTCATGTCCCAGGATCATATTGTGACGCTCCCCAATCGCGCCTTCCCAGAGAGTGTGTACATCCGAAGTACAGATTGCGACTGCAAGCGGGCGGCAGATCGCATCCAACGGACCACATACAGGTCTCTCTTTTTCAATCCATCCTGATTCCCCAATTTTCAGCATTGCATAACCTTTCATAAATTAGTAAACTCCTTTCAAATCCGTATTTTTCTCCATGTTACTATAGGATTTGTATATTTTCAACTAATTTATTGTTAATTTTTTATTAATTTTATTAACTTCTATCATTGCAAAAATCCAATACATGCTCCAAAGCCTTTTCCAAGTGCAATCCCGATGATAAACCACTTGATATAGCGTACCAGCTTGACTCTCCTGATAAAAATCGGAAATACATTCAGGATTTCTGCCAATGCCATTGCCCAGCATCCTACAAATATGCCGGACAGCACACCGAAAAAGGGAAGAATAAAGCCTGCACAAGGAATCATGATCTGAAAACAAAACACGGCATTTCCTAAAATCCCGCCAAGGGCGATAGAATCCTCATACAGCAAAAGACTTTCTGCCGTATGTGTCCGGTCAGCCAGGTCTGCCACTACTCCAAGTTCTACGATAAATGCAAATAATCCGCCTGCCACTGCAACTCCGGAGCTAAGTCCTATGAGCCCCAAGACGATTTGCTCTGTCCACATCCAGTTCTTCCTCCTTTCGTGCAGCATCCTCGATCAATGTTGTCTGGATGTCATTTTCATACAGACGCATCTGCACCTCCATCGGCGTCGGATCCACAGAAAACCGCCTCTTTCCAAAATGATTGAAGAATACCAGAATCCCGATCGTAATTCCTACAGAATAGGAGACCTCCAGTATTGTAAAGCCGCTGCTTTGTTTTCCTGTCATCCAGTAATAGATATATCCAAACAGCTTATCCACATCCACATCATTGTTAAATGCCATCATGGAAAACGCCGCTCCAAAAAATTGTGATCAGTACTACCAGGATCGTTTTTGCCACATGCACCCATTTCGACGGTGTTTTCTGCATTTCATATGTGACGATCAAATCCGTTTCTCCCAGATTCTGCACTTCCAGCCCCGGATATTTCTCATGGATACACGCAATAATCTTTAAAATGGAGATCACATACCGCTTTTCTCCATTTTCCGGAATTTTCAAGACCTTCATTGTCTTCAAATGCGGCAGGATAACGCGGTTACTGCATTCCATAGAAACCAGATCTCCAAGTGTCACTTCCCGCTTTGTCACTTCTACATTTCTGTCTCCTTTTACATACAGCGTATCCTGATTAACAGCCATGGGATATCTCCTCCACCTTCCGGATCAGGTAGCCTTTTGTCTGCTGTGCCGGCGACATATTTGTCTTCACATAGTAAATTACTCCGATCGCTACTGCTGCCACTACCAGGATTGTCAGACACCACATTATTTTTCGTTTTCCATTTTCCACTTTGATCATCCTCCTACTTTTATTCTGACCTTAGTATCTGACATCCATGAAAAAATATACCCTTTACAATGCGATTTCTCAGTGCGTCATCTCTCTTAAATTTTGAATGATTTTCTTTTCCATTCTGGACACCTGAACCTGGGAAATTCCCATTTCTTTTCCCACTGCCGACTGTGTTTTTTCCGCAAAATACCGCAGATAGATCAAGGTTCTTTCCTGTCCGTCTAATTTTTCCCAACAACTGCCCAAGCAGCATTCGATCCAGAATTTTCTCTTCCCGGTGTTCTTTTTCTTCCAACTTGTCCAGAAGCGAAATCTCACTTCCTTCTTTTTGATGGATCGGACGATACAGAGATTCAACCTCTCCTGAGGCTTCCATTGCCTGCACCAGTTCTTCTTTTTCTACTCCCATCTCCTGTGACAGTTCTTCCAGCGTCGGCTCTCTTCCCAGTCCGTCTGTCATCTTCTCTCTCGTCTGAAAGATCCGATAAGAGAGTTCCTTGAGTGAACGGCTGACTTTGATCATTCCGTCATCTCTTAAAAAGCGCTTGATTTCTCCTGATATCATAGGAACGGCATAGGTTGAAAATTTCACGTCATAGGACAGATCAAATTTGTCGATTGCCTTGATAAGCCCGATACTCCCTATCTGAAAAAGATCTTCTGCCTCGATTCCCCGTCCATAAAACCGTTTTACAACACACCAGATCAGCCCGATATTTTCTTCCACCAGTTGTTCTCTCGCTTCTTTATCTCCATTGTGTGATTTTTCGATCAAAGCGATTGTGTGATCCATGTCTCCCTTTCTTTCCCAATGCTCTTTTTCATGATAACTCTGGTTCCTTCTCCGGGTTCTGAGATTACATGTACGTTATCCATAAACGCTTCCATAAAAGAAAATCCCATCCCGGAACGTTCCAGCTCCGGTTTGCTTGTATACATCGGAGTCATTGCCTGTTTGATATTTTCAATTCCCTTTCCTGTATCTCTGACTTCTACCATCAGTTCTTTTCCTCTGACACTGCATCGGATAGAGACCTTACAAATCTGATTATCATATCCGTGAATGATCGCATTTGTCACAGCTTCTGACACTGCTGTTTTGACATCTGAAACTTCTTCCACCGTCGGATTTAACTGTGTCATAAACGCTGCTACTGCTACTCTTGCAAATCCTTCATTTTCTGAACGGCTGTCAAATAAAATTTCCATTTCATTGGTATCCTTCATACCTGTTCCTCCTCATATATTTGCATGATTTTCGTGACTCCCGACATGGTCAGGATCTTTCTTATCCTGGCATTGGCATGGACTGCCCACACCTCTCCTCCGATCAGACAGATCATTCGGTATCTCCCCATGATCACGCCGATTCCCGAACTATCCATAAAATCTGTCTGTTCAAAGTCAAAAATGACATATTTGATATGCTCTTTTTCTATGATCGCATCTGCACTCTTTTTCACTTCCTCTGCATTGTGATGATCCACCTCTTTTGGAAGAAAAATCGTCAGACAATTTTCCTGTACCTGATATTCCATACTCATTGTCTCAAATCCCCTTTCGCCCGTTCGAACATGCACGTAAAAGCGCACCTAAAAAGGATATGCTTTTTTGCATATCCTTCTCTTTCGTAGCTTTTTCAACCATCTTATTCCTGCGTATCATCTGCCGTTTTGGTATCGTCTGCAGTGGTATCACCCATTGAGTTCAAATTACTTTTGGCTGTCGCCTCATTTTCTGTTCCCGGGAACAGCTCCGCCACACGATTAAAATAAGTCTTTGCATTCTCATTGTCACCGCTTCTCATATAAGCGATCCCGAGATTTAACAGGGCAGCTCCACTGTCATACTGCTCATCCATCCGCACTACTTTTCCCAGTGCATCAATCGCCGTCTCATAATTTGCAACATTGAGTGCTGCCATTCCATTCTGATATTTTGTCTCACAGGCTCCCGGAAAAATCTCTGTTGAGAGCTCATCATAGAGTGCCTGTCCGCTCTGTCCCAGTGCATCCCGGTTCACGTTCAGAAGCGTATCTGCCAGCGTCGCATCTGAATACTCTCCGCTCTCATACTGGCTGGATACCGTCATCAGATTCTCATAACTCTCCGATGTGCTGGCCGCGCTCTGCGCCTGCGCTTCTTTGTCCGAATCCTGTGCCCGGTACTCATCCAATGTCTTTGTCTGTGCACTGACCTGTGCTTCCAGTGCATTGATCCTGTTGCTGTATTCTACAACCTGCTTATTCTGCTTTGCCACCTTCGCTTCATCTACAGAAGGAACGATCAGAAACCAGACGATTGCGGCTCCGATCAGTACCCCGGCAAAAATATTGCCTGCCGTTACTTTCCCTGAAATCTGTCTGACTCTTTTTCCGTGTGCCGGCTGAATGATCGTCTCATTGCCCAGCTTGTACTCCACACTCTCTTCTCTGGATTTTTTCGTTGTCTTCTGCCCGCCGATCAGCGACAATTCATGCATATAGCGCAGCGTAATGTCATTCGTCGTATCCAGTTTTCTTGCCGTTTTTAAAATCTGCCGCGCCTTTGTATACTGTGCAGTATGAAGATACAAAAGTGCAAGAAGCTGATACGCTTTCAAAAATGTCGGGTGTGCTGCGATCACTTTTTTCAGCTGGATGATCGCCAGATCTTCTCCCTGCTGTTCACAATAAATCAGACACTGGTTATACTTCTTGACTGCCTGATTGATCTGCTCCAGTTTTTTTAGCTGATTTCTGGACTTCATCAATAAAACGATCCGCCAGGTTGTCCTTAGGCTTTAAATTCTTACTGATGATCCACTCCACAAGCCCCTCTGCTACTTCTCCCCTGCCATAATACACGAGACCCAAAAGATTTCTGGCATCAATATTCGCCCTGTTGTACTGCAGACTTTTCCGAAGAGAGGTAATCGCACCGGACATATCCCTGATCTGCGCCTTCCTCAGCCCATCATTGTACCAGTAGTTTGACTGGTGCAGGATTTTCTCCGTATAGTTCATCTATTTCACCATAATCCTTTACTTTGTCTTCTGGTCCATGACCTGTTTCAAAAGATCTGTCATATCTGATAGATCTTCCTGATAAACCGCGTCTTCGATTTCTTCTACCTCCAGACTCGGTTTGAAATTTTTGAGTTCTTTTTCATAGTCCAGCATCACCCTGCCTCCTCTGTTATCGCTTTTATCATTCCTGTCAGATAAAGAGATCCGAGGCAATACACCGCCTTTCCTGCCTTTCGGGAGAATAGATATGTAAGTGCCTGGTGCAGTTCTTCTTTTACCACAACAGGTTTATCTGTATATTTCTGAAATATCTGCTTTAGTTCTTCTGTCTGTGCAGCCCGCTTATCTTCGATCAGAGTGATCACATATTCGCTGACGCTCTTCTCCTGACAGAGAATCCGGATCATCTCTTCGTAATTTTTCTCTCTGACAGCAGAAAATAACACGACCTTTTCTCGTCTGTCTCTTTGGATACTCTGCACAAACATCCTTACCGCACTCACATTGTGAGCGCCGTCTACATAAAAATCCGGCAGAATCTCTTCCATTCTGCCTTCCCACTTCACCTGCGAAAGTGCCTCTCTCCATCCAGAGACATCTCCCTGCTCTCCGAAGATCATACGCATGGCCTCCATGGCAAGCATGGCATTTTCCGGCTGATACATGGCAGTGTTCTGCAATTTCCATGTAGTATCTCCATAATACGCATTTGACGGAGAAAATGCAAGAGTTCCGTCCTGAATTTTCAGAATTTCGTACGCACTTTTCCCTATTTTTTTACAAGGACAGCCAAGCTCTCCCGCCCGCTCTTCAATAACCCGACTGCTCTCCTGCTGTGTATCTGCAAATATGACAGGAACATGCGGCTTTAAGATTCCTGCCTTTTCTGCCGCAATCTCTTCCAGCGTATTTCCCAGAATCTCGGTATGATCCAGTCCGATCGATGTGAGGATACAGGTAAGCGGACCGCTGATAGAATTTGTCGCATCCAGCCGTCCGCCCAGTCCTGTTTCCAGTATTACATATTCCACGCCTGCTTCCTCAAAGCCTGCCATCGCCATCCCGAACAGAAATTCAAAAAAGCTCGGATGAGGAAGGCCTTCGGCCTCCATTCTCCTTACGCTCTGTTGTGTCCGTAAAAACAGACGGGTAAATGTCTCGTCTGAAACCGGTTCTCCATCCATCCGGATGCGTTCATTCATCCGGATCAGATGCGGAGATGTGAAAAGCCCTGTGTGCTTTCTCTGGGCCCGAAGCATCGCATCCAGATACACGCAGACCGAACCTTTTCCGTTCGTGCCTGCTACATGGATGACCTTTTTTTCCATTCTGTGGATTGCCGAGAAAAGAAAGAAACTTCTGCGTGTGCTCCAGTGTATTTTTCTTCGTAAATTTCGGCAATTCCGAAATATACGTTTCTGCTTCCTGATAAGTCACTCTACTCATCTTTACTTTCCTTCTTTACATCTTTGTCCTGATTGACAAATGCATTTCGTCCTGTTTCCACCTTATCCTCCGCATCCGGAAGTTTGGTGAGTTTTTCATCCTTATATTCGTATTGTGCCGATTCCCTGAAAATAGTCTCACTGGAACCAACCTGATTGACCTGGATCACATCACCGTCTTTTAGCTCCACATCTTTTAAATCCAGACGGGTATTGTTCAAAAAGGTGCTGGTTTGTTTCTCTCCGTTGACATAGACCTTACTCTGTTTCGTAAAGTTCTCTCCATACAGACTGTAACTTCCATCCAACTGCTCGATCACACTATCCAGTGTCACATCACTGACTCCCATCACCATATGTCCTTCTTTGATCGGAGAGCCATATTTATCATAGGCGTATTGCTTTCCGTAAAGAAGATCGTACTGAAGCAGTTCCAGATCTGCCTGATAATTTTTCGTCTGACGTCTCTGCTGGTGATAGTTGAATACAGTTCCGGAATGAATATCCAGACGGTCAAACACTTCTGCCATGATCTGATATGCTGCCAGATTCTTATCTTCCTGTTTTAATCCGATATTATCCCAGATCACATAATTTGTATTATACAAATATTTGCTCTTTAAATCCTTTGCCTCCAGTCCCATCGTCGGAAGATGGTCTCCGTAGAATACAAGTACGGTCGGTTCTCCGCGCTCTTCAATCTGACGCACCAGATTTCCTGCAAATTCATCCATCTCATGCACCATATTGACATAGTATTCCCATGCGTTTTTCTTGCCCTCATCCTCCGGTCCGGTTACTACGATCTTCGGATTTTCAATCACTTTCTCCGTCGGATACTCTCCGTGTCCCTGAACACTGACTGTAAAGACAAAATCCTGCCCTTCTGTGGTATTCATAGACTGGTCAAGGTATTTTAAAAGTACGTCATCCGTTGCCCATCCATTTGGCGTAGTCTGCAAAATATTCATAAACTCTTTGCTGGTATAATGGTCAAATCCCATATGGTTATATACCTGTGCACGGCTGTAGAAATTTCCACCGTTATTGTGCAGTGCCTCTGTACCATATCCAAGTGCACTCAGTGCAGATGCTGCACTCTCCACATATTTTGTCTTGGCATACGTCTTATACGGATACTCTCCCGGTCCGAAAAAATCGCATACTCATTCCGGTCAGCACTTCAAATTCCGTATTTGCCGTACCTGCTCCTACCGACGGTGCCTTAAAATATCCGCTTGAATAATTTTGAAACATCTTCCGCAGATTCGGAATCGGATCCTCGGAAAACTGCAGCCACTCCACTTCTGTCGGATCAAAAAAGGATTCCAGCTGTACGAACATGATATTCGGCATCTCTCCTTCTTCTAATCCGGTACTGCTCTTGGAAAACTCTCCGCCATCTGTGATCTCATCCATTGTCTCTTTACTGTATCCAGAAGGCTCTGAAATTCCTGTATTAAAGACACTGGCAGCAAAACAGTACGGGAATCCGTAATCTTCATATGCAAATGCAATATTGCCAAAGTAATTGGAAACAACCCTTTTGTCAATCGCAATATTTGTCAGTCCGATATAGGCTCCGATAGAAATCACAACTCCGAAAAGAGCCCACACACGATGCATCTTTCCTGTGTACTGACCGCCTCTTCTCCACATGGAGATCACCCACAGGATCACGGCCACGATACCTACGCCAAGGAGAACAAACTCCATTGCCGAAAAATAATTCTTCGACACTGCCAGACCTTCTGACCATGCTTTCAGATCCTGTGCATTGAACGGCGTAACCCTTTTAAGCAGCATATATCCATTGCAAACTCCAAGCGCCAGCCAGAAAACACTGAGCAGGATCCGTGCAAACACACGTCTCCTGACCAGATATACAATAGAAAATGTGGCAAAGATCAAAAGGCGTTGAAGAAAAACACCTTCGGTGTCCCTACCAGATAGTCCCATGCCTCAAACAGGGAATGCCTGGATATGATCTCGATGATGAAGTTTAAGACACATGCCAACAGGTAATGAAGTACTAATGAAAGTCGATTCATCATCCTGTACACCGGCTGCATTTTACGTGCGAATTTTCCATTGCGACGCTTTTCCAGAATCTGTCTGCGCCGCTCTTTTCTTTCCTTAAAATGCTCTTTGATATCCTGCATCTTTAAATTTCGTATTTTCTGGAAAAAGCCTTTTATATCAGGTTTCTTCATATGAATATGTTTCATTGATAACCTCACTTATTTTTTCAGTCCGGCCATTCTCTCCTGTACCTGCTGAAGCATCTGTGTATATTTTTCGAGCTTTTCACGCTCTTCCTGCACTTTTGCCTCCGGTGCTTTGCTGATAAAACGCTCATTGGAGAGCATGCCCTCTGCTCGTTTGATTTCTTTTTTCAGTTCCTCCTCTTCTTTTGCAGGCGTTCCATCTCCTGCTCAAAATCTACCAGGTCTTCCAATGGCAGATATACGACTGCATCCGGTACCACAACAGAAACGGCATTATCTGCGATATTCTCTTTCGTCTGCTGTACCAGAATCTTTTCTGCCATCATCAGCGGCTTGATGGAATTCTCCAGTGTGCTGATTCCGTCACAGATTTCAGTATCCTCACACACGACATATACTTTTGTCTTGCGGTTGTTCGGAACATTCATCTCTGCGCGCATATTGCGGATACCACGTGTGATCTCTTTTACATGTTCCATCACATTTTCTTCTGCCGGAAAATCCCACTCCGCATGAAACTGTGGCCACTCGGACATCATCAGCGATTCTTCTTCCGGTACCAGTACGCTGTAAATCTCCTCTGTGATAAACGGCATAAACGGATGAAGTAATTTCAACGCCTGTTTCAATACTGTTTTCAATACCCAGAGTACACAGTCTGCAGCCGCTTTTTCTTCCTCTTTGTGGTAGATTCTGTATTTTGCAGTCTCTACATACCAGTCACAGAATTCATCCCAGATAAAGTCATATACTTTCTGAACTGCGATTCCAAGTTCGAATTTATCCATGTTCTCTGTCACATCTTTTGCCAGTCTGTTGACTCTGGATAAGATCCACTTATCTGCCTCGTTTAACAAAGACGCATCCGGTTCTGCAACTACATTTTCTTCCATGTTCATCATGATAAATCTGGATGCATTCCATACTTTGTTTGCAAAGTTACGGCTTGACTCTACTCTCTCATGATAAAAACGCATATCATTTCCCGGTGCATTTCCTGTCACAAGAGTCAGACGCAGTGCATCGCATCCATACTGGTCGATGACCTCCAGCGGATCGATTCCATTGCCAAGTGACTTGCTCATCTTGCGTCCCTGAGAATCTCTTACCAGACCGTGGATCAGTACTGTATGGAACGGAGATTTACCTGTATGCTCATATCCTGAGAATACCATACGGATTACCCAGAAGAAGATGATGTCATATCCTGTTACAAGAACATCCGTCGGATAGAAATAATCCAGATCTTCTGTCTTGTCCGGCCATCCAAGTGTGGAGAACGGCCACAGTGCAGAACTGAACCATGTATCCAGTGTATCCTCATCCTGTGTAAAGTGTGTGCAGCCACAGTGCGGACATGTTTCCGGCATCTCTCTTGCCACAACAAAATCTCCACATTCATCACAGTAGTATGCAGGGATTCTGTGTCCCCACCAGATCTGTCTGGAAATACACCAGTCTTTGATATTCTCCAGCCAGTGTAAATAAATCTTGTTAAAACGCTCCGGCACAAATTTCAGTTCTCCCGTCTTAAGTGCCTCGATTGCAGGTTTCGCCAGCTCTTCCATCTTTACAAACCACTGCTGTTTGATCAACGGCTCTACTGTCGTTCCGCAGCGGTCGTGAGTTCCTACATTATGAGAGTGCGGCTCGATTTCTACCAGATATCCCTGCTCTTTTAAATCTTCAACAATGGCTTTTCTCGCTTCGTAGCGATCCATTCCTGCATATTTTCCGCCTTTTTCGTTGATGGTCGCATCATCATTCATAATGTTGATCTCTTCCAGATTGTGACGCTTTCCAACCTCGAAGTCATTCGGGTCATGAGCCGGTGTGATCTTTACTGCACCGGTTCCAAACTCTTTATCTACATAGTAATCCGCCACGACCGGAATCTCTTTATTCACCAGCGGAAGCAATACATTCTTGCCTACGATATCTTTGTATCTCTCATCGTCCGGGTGTACGGCAATGGCTGTATCTCCCAGCATTGTCTCCGGACGTGTTGTTGCGATCTCCAGAAAACGATCTGTTCCTACGATCGGATATTTGATGTGCCAGAAGTTGCCTGCCTGCTCCTCATGCTCTACCTCTGCATCAGAAAGAGAGGTCTTACATTTCGGACACCAGTTGATGATTCTGGAACCTTTGTAAATATACCCTTTTTCGTATAATTTAATAAATACTTCTTCTACTGCCTTGGAACACCCCTCATCCATTGTAAAACGCTCTCTGTCCCAGTCACAGGAAATTCCCAGCTTCTTCAGCTGATTTTCAATCGTTCCCGCATACTCTTCTTTCCACTGCCAGGTTCTCTCAAGGAATCCTTCTCTTCCCAGTTCTTTCTTATCAATTCCTTCTTCCTTCAGCTGATTGGTAACCTTCACCTCTGTGGAGATTGCCGCATGATCAGTTCCCGGAATCCAGAGTGCATTGTATCCCTGCATTCTCTTATAGCGAATCAGAATATCCTGCAATGTATTGTCCAGCGCATGTCCCATATGCAGCTTTCCTGTAATATTCGGAGGAGGCATCACCGTTGTGAACGGTTTTCTGCTTCTGTCCACCTCCGCATGAAAATACTTGTTCTCACACCATCTTTCATACAATTTTTCCTCGATCGCTTTTGGATCATAGGTCTTTGCCAGTTCTTTACTCATAATTTCCTCCTCAAAATGTCCCTGTTCTGTTCCTTCCCGCTCGTCATTCTCTCAATAACAAAAAAACACCCTCCACATCAGAAATGCAAAGGGCGAATGTTCCGCGGTACCACCTTCATTATATGCGTACGCATATATCTTCTTGAGTCCTGTAACGTGAACAACTCCGGGATACCCTACTTCCTGTTCAGATATCCGGTTCAGAAGCTACCTTCCACAGTCCTTTCTTGAAATCGCCTTTCAGCCCCGGACGATTCTCTCTGCCAAGAGTAATTGTGTACTCCTCTCCCTCATAACCTTTTATTTTAACTAATTGTTAACTGTATATTAACTACCAGATAATCATATCTTTCGATATTCCATTTGTCAAGGAATTTCAAAAATCTTAAGATATTTCATAGAATTTACACAGTTTTTGTATCCTGCCCGCTTTTACGAATTTTTACCTTTTAGATGAGAGATCATCTCCACGATCGAATATCCGTAATTTTCTGCGGTCGCCCATCCCGCCCCTTGCGGGTTTTCCTTCTGACCAAGCCACTGCACATACGGAGCCGAGCCTTTCTGCACATATTCATACCGGTCATCCACACATTCCTGTGCCAGAGGATCTGCTGTCGCATAGGCCTTCAAATGCTGGATCTGCGCCCGCACCCCGGTCCGCACATCGGGATAAGAATTGCCCGGCACACCACCGCCTGTTGTCCCAAGTCCCGCAAAATTAAACTGTTCGATCGAAGCATCCCCTCCATACTGGAGAAATCCAGTCTCTTTCATAGTCTGTACAAATGCGACCTCCGGTCTCACACCCTCTGCCTGCGCTTCCTCTACATAAATCCTGCAAAATGTTTCGATACTGTCCGCCCCGCCCTTAGCCAGGCTTTCCGCCGGATATGCTTTTCCACTGGATTGAAAATAAGAAACCATCTGCTCTGTAGTCACACTGCTTTGTCCCATGATTGGGTACTGCCCGTCGGCAATCACTTCCTCCGTCTGCGTTTCTTGCTTCTTTTCTGCGTTCTCCTGCTCTTGCTCCTCCACTTTGTTCGCTTCTGCCTTTGCCCGTACAGACTCCACTTCTGAAGACTTTGCAATACCGGATCTTCCCGCCGTAATTCCTGCAACACCCAGAACAGCAATTAAAACAAAGGCAGTTGCCGCCTCCGCAAAAAATGTATTCCGTTTTCCTTTCAGCCATTTCCAGATTTCTTCCAGATTCATAAACCTTCACACCTCATACATATCCATTCAAACATCTTCCTATTATAAAGATAGATTTTTTTTCGTTTTACCAGTATATTTTACTTTCTCTTATAGTCTATGTCCATTGACAAAAATGACATGCATAAACAAAAAATCTGAGGAAGTGTTCCGCTTTTTACAGAACCTTCCCCAGTCATCATATCTAGAAATCTATATTGCCCGAATCCGTACAATTATAATTTCTACTCTACTACAACACCCTTCTGCAGCATTACATTTGCGTAAATTGCAGATTCTCCTGTTGCAATGATCGCATATGCTGTTTTTGCTTCATCATAGAATGCAAATCTTTCAATATTTCCGATTGCAGCTTCTCCGCGGTCATCGTGTTTTTTCACGATCTCTTTGTATGTATCCCAGATCGGTGTCTCTACTTTGCCCACATCATCCGGCATCAGCTGCATCAGGTTTACCGGATTTTCTACGTACGTATCCAGTGGGAATACCTGAAGGATCGCATCCAGGATCTCCGGTACACCATGTCCGTCACAACGGATCACAATCGCATCTTTTCCCATAGATTCTGATGGAAAGTTTCCGTCCGCAATAACAATGCGATCACTATGCCCCATTTCACATAAAACTTTTAATAATTCTGGTGATAAGATTTTTGGAATTCCTTTTAACATATTGATTTCCTCCACAAACATTCTGTAATTTTATATAAGGAGCACCCGAGGGTACTCCTTGTTATTTGACTGTTCTTATTTGTATAATGGACCGTATGCTGCACAAGCTCTGTAATCAGCACCTTCTTTGTCCATACCAAATGCGTTCCAAGCTGCTGGTCTGAAGATATCTTCTTCCGGTACATTGTGCATGCAAACCGGGATTCTCAGCATAGATGCCATTGTGATCAGATCAGCACCGACATGTCCGTAAGAAATTGCACCGTGGTTAGCTCCCCAGTTGTTCATTACATCGTAAGCTGTCTTGAATGCACCTTTTCCTGTACATCTTGGTGCAAACCATGTACATGGCCATGTGTAATCTGTTCTCTTCCAAAGTTTGTCAGAAACTTCGTCTGGAAGGTTCAGAGTCCATCCTTCTGCGATCTGAAGAACCGGTCCAAGTCCTTTTACAAGGTTCAGACGGATCATAGTTGCCGGCATCTCAGCCTGTGTCAGGAAACGAGAAGAGAATCCGCCTCCACGGAAGTATCCGTTGTCAGCTGCATTCCATGTTGTTGCTTTGAGCATTGCATCCTGATCTTCTTCTGTTACATCATACCAGGCTTTCATTACATTGTTTCCGTCTGCATCTTTGGATTCTCCGTTTGCATCCAGACATGCAGCTCCTGAGTTGATCAGGTGAATGAAACCATCCGCTTCTTTTGCTTTTCCTTCGATCTCATATCCTGTTACTCTCTTCACAGCGTCTCCGCTCCAGTATGTACGAACATCAGCGAAAATCTGAGCTTTGTTTGTCAAAAGTTTCATGAACAGCATTCCAAGACCATTCAATACGTCGTTCTCTGTTGCCAGAACGTATGGCTCTCTTGCTCCGTTCCAGTCGAAGGAACTGTTCAGGATTGCTTCTGCAAAGTCTCCGTTTGGATAGAAGTCTGTCCACTGTCTCTGTCCCTGGAATCCGGCTGCGATCGCATTGTGTCCAACTGCTTCTTCTTCGCATCCTTCCGGAAGGTTTTTATTTCCATTCATCAAGTCTTTGATGATAACTGCCATCTTAACAACGAATTCGAACTGCTCTGCTTTCTTTTCTTCGCTCATCTTCAGTTCGTCAGGGTTCTTATCGAATCCGATGATACATTTTTCTTTTGCCCATGCAAGAGCTTTCTGGAATTCTGCTTCATCGTAGATTCCCTCTGTCATACGACGGATGATCTCTACCTCGTCTACAGACTCAACTCTCATACCAAGGTATGACTCGATGAAATCAGAATCGATGATAGATCCGCCGATTCCCATACAGATAGATCCGATCTGGAGGTAAGATTTTCCTCTCATGGATGCTGCTGCAACTGCCGCACGTCCGAATCTTAACAGTTTTTCTTTGATATCGTCGCCGATTTCAGAATCATCTGCATCTACAACGTCATGTCCGTAGATTCCAAATGCAGGAAGACCTTTCTGTGCATGTGTAGCCAGAACGGATGCCAGATATACAGCTCCCGGTCTCTCTGTTGCATTCAGTCCCCATACACCTTTGATCGTCATAGGATCCATATCCATTGTCTCTGATCCGTAGCACCAGCATGGTGTCACTGTCAGTGTAATGTCAACGCCTTCTTTTTTAATTTTTCAGCACATGCTGCAGATTCTGCAACACGTCCGATTGTTGTGTCAGCGATTACTACTTTTACTGGTTCTCCATTGGAATATCTTAAATTCTCTTCAAACAACTTTTTTTGCAGCTTTTGCCATTCCCATTGTCTGATCTTCCAGAGATTCACGAACTTTTAATGCTCCTCTTCTTCCGTCAATTGTTGGTCTGATACCAATTACAGGATATCCTCCGATTAATCTTGATTCTGCCATAATGACATTCCTCCTTGAAAATTATTGAATAAATGTTTTAAATTTTTCATATGCAGCATCCCATTTTTCCGCATCCTGCGGGAGATACTCATATGTAGTTTCTGAATTTGCAATAATCTGTCTTGCCTCTGCCACATCTTTAATCTCTCCAAGTGACATCAGCTGAACAGCAATGTTTCCAAGAGCTGTTGCCTCTACCGGTCCTGCAATGACTTTACGTCCGCTTGCTCCGGCTGTCATCTGACAAAGCAGTTTGCTCTGGATTCCTCCTCCGATCATATTGATCACGGAATAATGTTTGTCTGTGCAGCTTTCAATCTGCTCCAGTGCATATCTGTATTTCAGAGCCAGACTCTGGTTGATACAGCACATGATCTCACCAATCGTCTCCGGTACTTTCTGTCCGGTTCTGCGGCAGAACTCACGAATACGCTCCGGTACATTTCCTGCCGGAACGAACTCCGGTGCATCCGGATCGATAAAGCTCTGGAACGGTTCTGCTTTCTGTGCCATCTGCTCCAGCTCTCCGAATGAATATTCCTGCCCTTCACGAATCCACTGTCTTCTGCTCTCCTGAGCAAGCCACAGTCCGATAATATTCTTCAACAATGTCGTTGTATTGCCATATCCGCCTTCGTTGCTGACGTTGCACTCCAGTGACTTCTCACCGATGATTGGTCCGTCGAGTTCTGTACCGAAAAGACTCCATGTTCCGCAGCTGATAAAGATGAAATCTTTCTCCTGCGTCGGAACAGAAACAACCGCACTCTGTGTATCATGTCCTGTGATTGCAATGACTTTCGCAGGCTCTACACCAAGTTCTTCACAGATTGATGGCTGAAGTGTACCTACAACTGTACCGCTCGGAACGATCTCCGGAAGAATCTTCTTCGGAATCTGAAGTGCCTCTAAAATCCGGTCAGACCAGACTTTGTTCTTTGCATCCATCAGCTGTGTGGTCGTTGCCATGGTATACTCTGCTTTCTTTTCACCGGTCAGGAAATAATTAAATAAATCCGGTGTCAAAAGCAGCGTATCTGCTTTTTCCAGAATCCATGGTCTCTTCTGAACCAGAGAGTACAACTGGAAAATAGTATTAAAGTTTTCAAACTGATTTCCTGTTAAATTGTAGACTTCCTCCTTTGGAATGACTTTAAAAACTTCTTCCTGCATTCCAAGAGTTCTGTCATCTCTATAATGTACGGCACTCTCAAGCAGATCGCCATGCTCGTCCAAAAGTCCGAAATCAACGCCCCATGTGTCAATTCCGATACTCTCAAAGCCGCCTTTTTGTTTTGCTTTTACAATGCCTTGTTTAATCTCAAAAAAATGTCTCAGTGTGTCCCAATACATGGTTCCGTTTACGATTACCGGATCATTGGAAAAACGATGAACTTCTTCCATATGGATTTTCCCGTTTTCCAGAGTTCCCAGAATCGCACGTCCGCTTCCGCCTCCGAAATCAAACGCCAGAACTTGCTTTTTCTTATCGCTCACTGATATGCCTCCTTTCAAAGGTTCTTAACCATTACTGATTTTATTTTAGCATTGTGTGCTTCTTTTTACTTGTGCTATAATAGTAAAAAATATAACAATATTCACCTAGGAGTATCTTATGCAATATATCAACTACAGAGAAAACAGAAGAAGAGGAACTGCTGACTTTCCCCTGGAATATTATCACGTCACTGCTTCCCATCCGCAGTATGTCATGTCCTTTCACTGGCATGTAGAATTTGAGCTGATCCGCATCCTAAGTGGATCTCTGACTGTTACCATTGATGAAATTGAATTTCTTGCAGAAGCAGGAGACAGTATTTTCATCCCAGCCGGTTCGATCCATTCCGGTATTCCCGATGATTGCGTATACGAATGTCTGGTGTTCGATATGAATATGCTGATGAACAAGACGGATTCCTGCTGTCGTTTTCTTCGCCAGATCACAGATCATGAGGTTTCCGTTCAGACGCACTATCCGAAAATCTGCAATACGATCCACCGCACACTCTGGACACTTTTTTGATGCGGCAGCCTCCAAAAAAGAGGGGTATCAGCTTGTAGTTTTCGGCGCCATGTATCAGTTTTTCGGCACTCTCTTCAGTGAAGGTTTCTGTAAAAACGCACCGGATGAGGAACACCGAAGCCACAAAAGGATTTTGCAGCTGAAGCAGGCACTGGAATTTATGGAATCTTCCTATAATCTTCCTCTTACATTGGAAGAAATCTCCGGAAGTGTAAATATGTCACCCAAATATTTCTGCCGCTTTTTTCACGAGATGACGCATCGGACACCGATTGATTACCTCAATTATTATCGTATTGAACGCGCCTGTTACCAGTTGATCACAACGGATCTGTCGATCACAGAAATTGCCTACGCCTCTGGATTCAATGATCTGAGTTATTTCATCAAAACATTCAAAAAATACAAAGGAACCACGCCAAAAAATATCTTAAAATATAAAAATATACCACTTTCTTATATTACAAAAAGTTCCCCGCAGAATAAGCCTCTCTCACTTACCTGCGGGGAATCCCCGCTAATCGTCTGAAAACACTCTTATTTACATACCTGAATTGAACCCTCAGAATAACTCGATGTTCACCATGCTGCTCTGGCGAAACTCATTTTTTAAAAAAATACCAAAAATCTTTTCCCTGAATGATCCGTACAATGTATCATAATCTGTATACTGAATCTGACTCTCTTTAAACCGTTTTCCCCATGCACTGCAGATGCTGTCAGCGATCAGCTTCGCATACTCGTGCTCAGTCCCCAAAATTGTAGGAAAAACATAATAGATCATAAAGAAATTCAGATCCACCTGTGTTCTGGAATCAATTTTTCCTTTTTTCGAAGCAAACTTCTTCTCTACACGATTTATCAGTGTATCTGCAATTTCTTCTGCTGCCCGCTTTTTATCGGAAATACTGTCCACATATTCTGTCATTTCCCGGAAATAATGTCCGTAGGAATCGATAAAATCCTGTGTAGTTTTTTTCAAATGATTTTTTCTTTAAATGCCGAAGCATTTGGGTTGTATTATCAAAAATAGTTTCTATTCCATTGAGCATATGTGTGTTCCTCCTGAGTGTTTGTCTTTCATAAAAAGAAACCGGGAAAACCCCCGGTTTCTCCTTAGATATCACTTTTTACTGTTTGATCAGCAAAAGATTAGTCGTAAAGGTTTGGTGCGATTTCTGCATCTTCCATTGTTTCTGCATCGTACCAGTAGCAAGCTGTCTCTACGTCTTTTACTTCTTTTCCTTCGCAGATGTCATTCAGAGTCTCAATAGCGATTCTTCCCTGATCTACTGGAGCCTGTGTTACAGATCCAAGTAATGTTCCGTCTTTTACAGCTGCTTTCTGTGTTGAACCAGCATCAAATCCTACACCAAGGATCTTTCCATCTCCTGCTCCAAGTACATCCAGGTTCTGGTTTGCTGTCAGAAGACCTTCTGCTGTTACCTGGTTAGAACCGAACATAGCGATTGTATCTTTTTTGTTCATGATGTTAGAAGCTTCTGTAGCAGACAGTTCTACTGTTGTCTGTGCAGGTACAGCTACTTCGATGATGATATCAGCATCAGCTTCTTTTGCATTGTTCTCAACAAGGTTTACATAGTATTCATTTCCAACTACTGCAACTTTCTTTCCGTCAGCTTCAGCAAGTTCTTTAAATTTATTGATGAATCCCATACCACGTCCTGTGATGTTTCCGGATGTAGCATCCTGGTTTACTTCACCAATTCTTACAGCATCTTTTGCGTTTGCAAGCTGATCTTTCAGAGCTTCGTACATTTTTTCTGCTGCAATTCCACCAGCTTCTTCGTTGTTAGTAACAACTGTTGCATATACAGATCCTTCCGGAGCATCTGCTACACCTGTATCGAAGCAAACTACAGGGATTTTCTTATCCAGCGCATTCTGCAGAGATTTCAGAACAGAACTCTGGTCACAAGCTGCCAGTGCGATTCCGTCCGGAGCTTTATTGATCGCATTGTTCAGCATGTTTACCTGGTCAGCGATATCAGACTCAGCGTTTGGTCCTGTTGTGTTACATTTTACACCAAGCTCTTTTGCTGCTGTATCGATACCCTGTTTCGCTGCCTGCCAGTATGTAGACTGGAAGCTCTTTACAACAACTTCGAAGTTATATCCGCCGCTCTTTCCAGAATCCTTGCTTCCATCATCAGATGTCTTAGCGTCGTCTCCTCCGCCGCCACATCCTGCTAACAATCCTGCTACCATACATCCGCCAAGTAACACTGCTAAAACTTTCTTTTTCATAGTTCTTATCCTCCTAAGATATGTTTTCTGACTGCAAGCCGAGGTGCAGCCTCCTCTTTTCTATAGTAACAGCCGGGGGAATCCCTAGATTCCCGACGCCGGTCTGCTATCTATCTTTTCAATCTGACACAAATTAAGCTGCTTCTTTCTTTCTCTTGAAGATATCAATCAATACAGCTGCGATCAATACAAAACCTGTGATGATCTGCTGCCAGTTTGCTGTCAGTCCGATGAAAGGAAGTCCTGTCTTTAACAGACAGATTACGAATACACCTGCAAGTGTACCAGTGATGCTTCCCACACCACCTGTCATGGATACGCCACCGATGATTGCTCCACCGATCGCCTCCAGCTCAAATCCTGCTCCACTACCCGGCTGAACTGTTGCAAAGATTGCAGAGTAGGAAATTGCTGCCAGTCCTGCAAAGAATCCACAGATCACATATGCCATGATGTGGTAAAATTTAACATTAACTCCTGAGAGTCTTGTTGCCTCTTTGTTACTTCCGATTGCCAGTGTGTAACGTCCGATTCTTGTATGGTTCAATACGAATGTCATAAGGATTACAAGTAAGATGATCCATAAAAATCCGATTGGAATGTTCATACCATCTGTTTTAATCTTAAAGATATTTCTGAACCATCCTTCCGGTGATCCTGCTACCGGCCAAGGAATACCAAATCCGCCTACTACGATTGTACCAATACCTCTGGCGATCATCGATGTACATAAGGTTGCCAGGAAAGCCGGAAGATCCATGATCGCTACCAGAACACCATTGAGTACACCAATTGCAACACCCATTAAAATACTTACCAGCATACCCGCTGCTGTCGGCCATCCCTGATGTACGATCAGGTATCCGCCTACCAGTGAATAACAGATCAGTCCTGTACCGATGGAAAGGTCTACACCACCTGTCATCAGCGGAAATGCAACTCCGATTGCCATCAACGCAATGTAGTAAGAATAATCCAGAATACTTACAAATGTTGTATATTTTCTAAATCCCGGACTCATTGCACAAAAGAAGATGAACATTGCGATTACGATCAGGAAAACGATGAATTTCTGTCCTCCCATTCTGTCAATGAACGACTTGTTTGTGCCAGCCGTCTTTGTTGTCTTATTTGCCATTTTTACTTCCTCCTACTCTATCTCTCGTGTAGCCATGTTCATGATATTTTCCTGTGTAGCCTCGGAAATATCCAGCTCACCAGTTTTCTTTCCTTCACACATTACGACGATTCTGTCACTCATACGTAAGATCTCAGTCATTTCAGAGGAAATCATAATAATGGCTTTGCCCTGTTCTGCCAGCTGATTCATCAATTTATAAATTTCGTTCTTCGCTCCAACGTCGATACCTCTGGTCGGCTCATCAAAAATCAGGATGTCACAGTTTCTTGTCAGCCATTTTGCAATAACGACTTTCTGCTGGTTACCACCTGACAGATTCACAACAAGCTGATCTACATTCGGTGTCTTTGTTGCCAATGACTCTACATACTGCTGAGACACTTCTTTTTCATTTTTTCTTATCAATGAAGATGCCCTTCATAAAGTGTTCCATTGTTGCCATAGAAGTGTTCTCTGCAACAGATTTCTGAACAACGATTCCGTATCTCTTTCTGTCTTCTGAAAGATATCCGATACCATTTCTAACTGCATCTTCCGGACTCTTGATATCAACTTTCTTGCCGTTGATATAAATATCTCCGCTGTCGATCGGATCTGCACCGAACAGTGCACGTGCTGTCTCAGTACGTCCTGCACCCATCAGTCCGGAGAATCCGAGGATCTCACCTTTATGCAGCTCGAAGCTTACATCTTTTACCATCTTTCCTGCGTTCAGATGATCGACCTTTAAGACAACCGGCGCATCTTTTGGCACCATATTCTGTGTCTTCGGATCTTCATAAATAACACGTCCAACCATCATGTTGATGATATCATCTTTTGTACAGTCTTTTGTGATCAATGTTCCTACATAAGTACCATCACGCATAACTGTTACACGGTCTGTGATAACCTTGATTTCATCCATACGGTGAGAAATATAAATAATACCGATTCCTTTTGCCTTCAAGTCATTGATGATCTTAAACATTTCCTGAATCTCTGTCTCTGTCAACGCTGCAGAAGGCTCGTCAAAGATAATGACTTTCGCATCATGAGAAATTGCTTTTGCAATCTCACACATCTGCTGTTTACCAACTGTCAGATGATTCATTGTCTCTCTTGGATCAATGTCGATATGCATTCTGTCAAACAGTTTTTTTAGCTTCTTCATTCATCTTCTTATCATCGATGCGAACACCTTTTTTGAACTCTCTTCCGATGAAGATGTTCTGTGCCACTGTAAGATGACCAAGCATGTTCAGCTCCTGGTGTACGATAACAATACCGTTATCCTGAGCCTCTCTTGTATTTGCAAACTCTACTTCTTTTCCTTCATATGTGATAGTTCCGGAATCTTTTTTATAAATACCTGTGAGAACCTTCATCAAGGTTGACTTTCCGGCACCGTTCTCTCCCATCAGAGCAAGGACTTCACCTTTTCTGACTTCCAGATCTACATGATCCAGTGCATGAACACCAGGGAAAGACTTGTCGATTCCTTTCATCGTTAATATAACTTCACCCATTTTATTACCCTTGCCTTTCTATTTCACTTCTTCTCTCAATTATTATGTATCACGATTAGTTCTTTCTGCGTCTTGCAACAACGTCACTGAATACTGCGACGATAACGATAAGACCTGTGATGATAAGCTGATAATCTTTTGTAAAGCCAAGAGCAAGAATACCTTCCTGAAGCAATGCGATGATGAATACACCGATTACTGTACCACTGATAGAAGCAAGTCCGCCTGCCATGGATGTACCACCCATTACACAACCTGCAATTGCCTCATTGTTGTACTGATCACCATATCCAGGCTGAACAGTTGTGTAAGCGGCTGTGTAGAAGATTGCTGAAATACCAACCAGGATTCCACAGATAATATATGCAGACATTTCCCATTTTTTTACATTTACACCAGAAAGTCTTACTGCTTCTTTGTTGCTTCCAAGACATAAGATGTAACGTCCAAGTTTTGTTTTATTTAACAGGATCGCACAGACAATTGCCACTGCAAGGAAAATGATCAGACCTACCGGAATTCCATCAATACTGATGATTTTTCTAAACCAACCACCATCCTGCATCTCCTGCGGCCAGCTGACAGACTGTGTCTTTGTGAATACAGATGCAACACCTTTTGAAATATTCATACTTGCCATAGAAGTAATGAATGAAGGTACTGACCAGTATGCTACCAGATACCCGTTAAAGATACCAAAGATCAGTCCGATCACAATGCTGAGGATCAGCGCTACCGGCATCGGCATTCCATGTGATGTGAAGCAGTAGCCTGAAATCAATGCACAACAGAACATAACCGGTCCGATGGAGAAATCAATCCCTCCTGTTGCGATTACAAAGGTAACTCCCAATGATAAGAATCCCAGAAAATATGCATAATTGAGGGTACTCAGAATACGTTCAATTCCGAAGAAACTTCCCTGTGTCAGTGCGCAGAAGAAAGCATACATCAGAAGTAATACAAAGCATAACACGATTCTGTTAAACCCTACCTTTTTTACAAAAGGATTTTGTTTAATCTTTTCCACTTTTCGTCCTCCTACTTCTTTTGTTCCGTCTGTTTTAAATACGGAATCATTTCCTATCTCGCTGTTCTGCGCCACCGCCCTGTATCTGCTTCGACTCCTTCAGGCGCCCGCTGCAATACTTGGAAAACATGAACCCCAGATTTCATACTTTTCGTAGTGTCAGAATCGAGATCAACTTTCGAACCCGTGACTTCAGAACTAAGATTTATATATAGTATAGTCTTTCTTTTTCCTGATTGAAATTGAAAATCTTCCTAAAAAAGGTTAAAAAATTACACCACCGGGTAATATTTTACACGGTAGTGTAACCTTTTCACCTTTTTCGCTTACTGTTGACCGGAAAACGAGTATAAAAGTCTTTGATTTTCCTCTTCATACATATTCTCTTTGGTGATCAGCTTACAGCCGGAATCCAGATTATATTCCATCGGATAGCCTTCAATTGCTTTTACTGCCTGTTCCACCCCCAGATATCCGATATTAAATGGTTTCTGGATCACGATCCCCTGAAAGACTCCGGCTTCCAAAAGCTGGATCTGCTCCACGGAGTTGTCAAATCCAACAACCTTCACCTGATCTTCCATCCCCATTTTTTTGACGCCGCGGGCAGCGCCGACTGCTGAATATTCATTCGTTCCAATCACAACATCAATCTCCGGCCGTTCTTTTAACATTTTTTCTGTCAGATCGCTTGCAAGATCGTAAGAAGAATTACAGTAGACAATATCCTGAATCCGATTTTGATCCTCTCCCAGACCTTCTCTGATCCCATCCTCTCTTTCTGTCGCTGTGGAGCTTCCTTTTACGTGCGCCACAACTCCGATCTTTGAATCCGGTTTTAAAATTGTTTTTGCAAACGTTCCCAGTTCTTTCCCTGCTTTAAAATTGTCGGTCGCAACCACTCCGTTGGCAATTTCTTTGTCGATCACAGAGTCCACCAGGATTACTTTGATACCGGCATTGATCGCCTCCTGCACTGCTTCTGTCGTATGAGTATAACTGCATGGCGCAATCAGAAACGCATCCGGATTCTTCTTGATACTCTCTTCAATCAGCCGGTTCTGCCCTTCATAATCATCCTCTGAATCACTTCCGACCACCTCGATCTCACAGCCAAATTCTTCTGCTCCCAGCTTTGCTCCTTCGATCAGCCCGGTCCAGAAATCATTGGATTCATCAATGGTCTTAGGAACCATGATGATCTTATAAGTCCGCTTATTTTGAGAGCTGTCCTGAAGTACACCGATCGTGATCAGAATCAGGATCAAAAGCACAAATCCGGCCGTCATTACCCCAATCAGTCTTTTACCTGCCCGTCTCTTCATTGCTTTTTCCTCCATCCAGAGGGATCGTCACGGTCGCAACCGTTCCCTCACCTTTTCTGCTGATATAAGAAATCCCATATTCCGGCCCGTAATAGAGCTGCAGCCGTTTCTGCACATTATATACCCCTACCCCATTTGACTTGGTCTTTTTCTCTTTTTTCTCCAGAATATGTTCCAATTCCGACTCTTCCATTCCGGCCCCGTCATCTGCAACGACCAGACAGACACGATTGCCTCTTCTGTAACCGCGAATATCCAGATTTCCTTTGGTCTCTTTATATTTCAGACCATGATAGATTGCGTTTTCCCACCAATGGCTGAAGTACAAACTTAATGATCCGAACATCCAGGATCCGCTCTTCCACGTCAATCGTATACTCCAGCTTATCTTTATAACGCATCTTCTGGATCGTCAGATAGCTTCGCACATAATCGATTTCTTCTTCCACCGTGATCTGCTCTCTGTCGTTGCTGATACTCTGTCTGAGCAGCTTTGCCAGAGCAGATGTCATCAATACGACCTGATCATTTTCTCCTGCCTCTGACATCCAGATGATAGAATCCAGTGTATTATAAAGAAAGTGTGGATTAATCTGCGCCTGCAGGGCTTTCATCTCGCTCTTTCGTTTCTGCTTCTGCTCATAGATGTTCTGTTCCATCAATGCATGGATCTTTTGCGTCATGGCATTGAACGATTTGCTAAGACTTCCAATCTCATTTTCTGCCGTGATTTCCACACTGGCCTGTTCAAAATCCCCCTTTTCCACCAGACTCATCGAATCTCTTAAGCGTCTCAATGGTTTGGTGATCTCGCTGGAAATGAAGCTGGAAATCAGAATGACACCGATCAGAATCCCTGCTGCTGCCAGAAGATACAACATCTGTGCCTGCCGATTGTTTTTCATCAATTCCGTCACATAAGATGCCCCTACCACTGTCCATCCCGTCTTCTCAGATTTTGACATCGTATAAAGCTTACTGTCTTCACCTTCCTCTGTCTCCAGAAAATCCCCTTTTGAAGCCAGGATATCCTCGATCCGTTCTTCTTTTAATCCACCATAGATCAGCTGCTGCTGCGGATG
>ENA-OPYU01000042-OPYU01000042.1-human-gut-metagenome-genome-assembly--contig:-NODE-42-length-43714-cov-3.823755_pt1 | contig 43714 bp, 59 predicted proteins | sample MGYA00242637_ERZ504482 | MGnify/ENA primary metagenome ERZ504482 (study PRJEB26092, sample SAMD00036237) | human gut metagenome | host: Homo sapiens | study: EMG produced TPA metagenomics assembly of... | reverse complement strand
GAGCAAAAAGAAACAAAAGAAAAAGTCCAAAATCGATATAAAGACATTGGCGGTCAGTGCGATTCTGGACTTATTCGTTGGAATCCTTTTAATGATTCTCGACAAGCTATTTAATTAGCTAAGAGGGCGAAAGCCCTTCTTCAAAATAAATATAACATGAAAGCTCATTTGTGTAAAGGATGTTGTGGAAGTTAGGAATATTCTTCATTGCTATAGGAATAGCAAAGCTGGTTTATTGCCTCATAAAGAAAGTGAGGGATGAGCATGCTCGGTAATGAAGAAAGGAAACAGAGACCACAAGATAAGTGGGATGAGAAAGCAGGGTTAGTTCCAAAAAACATATAAGATTAACAAGAAAGTAGCAGAAGAGTTCAAGGAAGCCTGCAAAGAATCTGGTGTTGCGATGGGAACACAGCTTACAAAGCTGATGAAGCAATTTGTAGAAGAAGTGAATAATGGAAAATAGCAGAGAGCATCTGGCGAAAGCCGGATGCTTTTCTGCGTCCTGAGCAAAGACGATAAAAGGCTCTGGGCAAAAGCCTACACTGTGCGACATCGCACAAATATAGCAGGATAGAGCAGTGGAAGCTCGTCAGTCTCCTTAGCTGAAGGTCGAAGGTTCGATTCCTTCTCCTGCAATTGAGGTGAGAATATGACAGAACATGAGATTGCATTTGTAAAGAAATGTATAAGAGAAAATATCCACAGATTCTATACATGGGGCAAGTGGAAAGCATTGAGAGGACAGGTGTTAAAGCTTGATAAATATGAATGTCAGTTATGTAAGAAACGTGGAAAGTATACAAAGGCAACGACGGTTCATCATGTGAATTATGTAAAGAAGCATCCAGATAAAGCATTGGAAATCTGGTACAGCTTTAGAGGTGAGAAACGGAGAAACCTGATCAGTCTGTGTCATGATTGTCATGAAGAGGTTCATGGATATCGAAAGCAAAAGAAAAAAGAACCGATGACAGAGGAAAAATGGTAAAGAAGAATCAAATTGTCAGGATACCCCCGGTCGAAAAAAAATCGGGTTTTAATTTGCCACGTAGAGACCGGTGGGTGCTCCCGACAAAAGAAATTTCTCGTGCGCGCGTGACGGAGGGGGTGGTATAAGGGCGAGAAAAACAAGAAAAGAATTATTGCGAGTGGAAATTAAAGAGGACCTTCTTGATCAGCTGGCCCGGAATGGAACCACAGGGAAATATTACATCGACTTGGTCGATAAATATATGGACTTCTGGGACCTGGAGAACGAACTGATCGCAGACATTAAAAAGAGAGGCGCTATCGTTGAATATAATAATGGAGGAGGTCAAAAAAGGGCAAAAGAAAAATTGACTCGATAGATCAGAGGATTAAGGTCAATGCTCAAATGCTTAAAATACTGGACAGCCTAGGAATTAAGCCGGTTGGCGATGATTCGGGAGATGATGAAGATGAGCTGTAACATACATCCATATATTCAGGAATGGATCGACATAGTTGAGAAAAAAATTCTATGCAGTATGCGAAGAGCAGGAGCTGCTTGTCGCGCATGTAAAATGGTGTTTTGAGCATGAAGATATTTATATAGATTGTGATCAGTTGGAGAAATATATCGGGATGTCAAAATACTTCCCGTTTGAAGAAATATTTTCCCCTGGCAGAAGTTTGTGATCGGACTACACGATTGCACATATTGGAGAGAATCCGGGCTTCCAAGATGGCCGGATTTATTCTGTATGTTGGGGAGAGGAGCGGGAAAAGATGGTACAATTGCGCTCGAATCAGTGTGTTTAATGTCCCCGCATAATGGAATCAGAGAGTACGATGTAGATATCTGCGCCAATAATGAGGACCAGGCAATGCGGCCGGTTCATGATGTGATCAATGCATTTGAGCGCCCATCTGTGATAAAGAAATTAAAGAAATTCTTCCGGTGGACGAAGGAACAGGTTTTATGCTTGAAAACAAAGTCTATTATGAAGGGAAGAACAAACAGTCCGAAAGGAAAAGACGGTCTTCGTTCTGGAATCTGTATTTTTAATGAGATCCATCAATATGAAGACTATAAGAATATAAACGTCTTTACGACAGGACTTGGTAAGAAGAAACATCCAAGACGTTCTTACTACACGACAAATGGTGATGTGCGGGAAGGACCGCTGGATGATCTGCTGGAAACTTCCGAACAGATATTACGGGGTGGCGAACCGGATAATGGGTTATTACCATTTATCTGTAAACTGAATAAAAAGGAAGATGTGGATCAGGAAGAAAACTGGCCAATGGCAAATCCATCGTTGCCATATCTGCCAAGTCTTATGGAAGAGATCAGGAAAGAATACAGGGAATGGAAGAAAAATCCGAGAAGACTTCCGGCATTTATGACAAAACGAATGAATATTCCGGAAAATGCGGAAGAAATGAGTGTAACGGAGTGGGACAATATCAAAGCGACCAACATCTTACTGCCGGATCTGGAAAGATGGAGCTGTGTATGTGGAATTGACTATACAAAATTAACAGATTGGGCTTCCGTAGATCTTCATTTCCGAGATGGAGATGAACGGTTTGATATCAGCCATTCATGGATGTGCCTAAATTCGAAAGATATTCCGAGGATCAAGGCTCCATGGAAAGAATGGGCGGATTCCGGAAGACTGACGCTTGTAGATGACGTGGAAATACATCCGTCATTGCTTACAAATTATATACAGGAAGCAAAACGCACATACAATATCAAAGCTTTGGCCTTGGATGATTTCCGTTTTGCATTGATCGGAAAATATCTGCAGGAAATAGGATTTGATATGAAAGTGAATAAGAATCTGAAGCTGATCCGGCCATCAGACATTATGAAAGTGGCACCTCTGATTGATAGCTGCTTTGTAAATCAATGGTTGCGGTGGGGAGATGCTCCAGAATTAAGGTGGGCCACCAATAATGCAAAACTAATCCGGCATGGAAGAAAACCAGGAAAAGAGGATGATGCCGATATGGGAAATTATGTATACGGAAAAATAGAAGGAAAAAGCAGAAAAACAGACCCATTTATGGCATTTGTAGCAGCGATGACTGTGGAAAACGTGCTGCCGCAGAAACGGGCAAAACCAACACCGAAAATACAGGTTTACAGTTATTAAGGGGGTGAATGTAGGAAATTAAGTATTAAAGACTGGTTGATCAAAAAACTTGGAGGCAGCAGTACCACAAGGATCACAGTGGATGACATTATGAAAGATAAAGATGTACAGAGTGCTATGTACGAAGTGTATCTGAGAGAGCTGGCTTTCTGGACTTGTGTCAATAAAATTGCAAATGCCATCAGCAAATGCGAATTTAAAACGTATATCAAGAAGAAAGAAGTAAAAGGACAGGAGTATTATCTTTGGAATTACGAACCAAATCAGAACCAGAATGCAACATCATTCATGAATAAGCTGATTGGCAAGCTGTACCGGAACAATGAATGCCTTGTGGTAGAAGTAAACAATCACATTTATGTGGCAGACAGTTACAGCAAAGAGGTGCTGGCATTGAAGGAGTACAGATTCAGCGGGATCACATTTGACGGTTACGAATTGTCTGAAACACGGGAAATGTCGGAAGTCATGTTTTTCGAATTAAATTCAGAGAATATGAGGAATCTCACAAATGGGATGTATGAAACGTATTCAAAATTACTGATATATGCGCAGGATGCCTATAAAAAATCAAGAGGAAAAAAGGAATCCTGAATATTGGAGCAATTGCACAGGAAAGTGAGAATTTCGATGAAACATTCCAGGAGTTGATGAGCACGCATTTTAAGAACTTCTTTGAAAGCGACAGTGCGGTGTTGCCATTGTTTGACGGATACGAATATCAGGATATTTCAGAAAGCGGAAAGACGTATTCTACAGAGTCAACACGAGATATCAAGTCTTTAGCTGATGACATCTTTGAATTTACAGCAAGAGCATTTTCTTTCCCACCGAGTCTGGCCAAAGGAGATGTACAGGATACAGGGAAAGCGATTGATGAACTTCTGACCTTTGTGATAGATCCGCTCATTAAGATGCTGCAGCAGGAGATCAACAGAAAGAGAAACGGATACACAGGATTTAAAGCTGGAAATTATGTGAAGATAGAGACTCTGGCAGTCAAGCATATTGATATTTTTGATATTGCAACTCCAGTAGACAAGCTGATCTCAAGCGGAGCATTTACGATCAATGACATTTTGGAAGTGCTCGGAAAACCGAAAATTGAAGAAGACTGGGCAAACCAGCACTTTATGACGAAAAATTATAGTAAGATTCAAGACCTGCTTTCTGATTTGGCAGGGGAGCGTGTGAAAAATGAAGAAAATTGAAAATAGGGGAGGAGTCCTTTCAGGATATGTTCCTGATCTCCCCGGAAAGCTGGAGGGCGTAGCGAATGCTGCGTCCTATTTTGATGCATAAAAATAGAAAGGATATGGAATTATGAAACTGAAACTTGTAAAGCAAGGAGAATTTTTAGGGACTAGATGTGATTTTTATGTAGATGAGGAAAACAACATCTATATGAGCAGAACACAGATTGGATATGCGCTACAGTATAAAAATCCACAAGATGCGATAAAGAAAATTCATTTAAGACATTACGAAAAATTACAGCAACGCTATGTAGAAGTGGTGGGTGACAATTTGTCCCCGAGGCCAAGAGATTTAGGAAAAAAGACAAGTATTTTTATGTATGACGAAAGAGGCATTTTAGATGTAATAAGATGGTCAACAACAGAGATAGCTGACCAATACTTTGATTGGGTGTACGACATTATTCAATCAATTAAAAAGAATGGCTATTACATAACTTCCGAAAAAGATAAAAAGTGGCTTGGAATTCGTAACGAATCCAAAGAGGCAAGACGATATGAAACAGACCAGATTAAACTCTTTGTGGAGTATGCAAAAGAGCAGGGGAGTAAAAATGCAGATAGGTACTACGTGCTATTTACAAAGCTGATAAATAGTAAGATGGGAATTCAGAGTGGAAAACGTGATGAACTGTCACAGGAAACGCTCATGGAGTTAAAGTCTTTGGAAACTCTGGTTAAGATGAGAATTCGCAAGCTTATAGAAAAGGAGACGCCTTACAAGGAAATATATCAAGACGTGAAGATGTTGGTAGATGAGTTTTAAGAAGAACATAAGGAGCAGTGAAATTCACTTGTCCTTTTTAAAATTACCTCTTGACAAATGTCCGTACAAAATGTATTATGATAAATGTACGGACAAAAAGAAAGAGGTGATTTGATGAGTCCGAAAGGTAGACCAACGGATAATCCTAAAAAAGGACGTTTTGAAATACGAACTTCACAGGAAGAGGAAGAAATGCTGGACTATTGTTGTGAAATTACCGGAAAAAAACGTACCGATATAATTAGATTAGGGATTAGAAAGGTATATGAAGAATTAAAAAAGTAAAAGGGTAGTCGGCACCCTGAGAAAGTGAAATCGACTACCCGACCCCCAAATAGAGGTATAAATATTATAGCACTGTACCTCTGTTTTGGCAAATCAGAAAATGGAGGTATTATGAAATGAAATTGCCACAAGTAATAGAAATAAATGGAATAAGAGTTTTAACAACAGAGCAACTAGCAAGAAATTACGGAACGCAGCCTAAAATTTTGCAATATAATTTTTCTTATAATAAGAAAAGATATACGGAAGGAAAACATTATATCGCATTACAGGGAGAAGAATTAAAGAAATTTAAAGCTGACCTTGAAATTCAAGGTAACCTTAAATATGCTCATACGCTTTATCTCTGGACAGAAAAAGGTGCATTACTTCATGCAAAATCGCTGAATACCGATAAGGCATGGGAAGTATATGATTACCTAGTTGATTTCTATTTCAGAGTAAAAGAGGGCGAGAAACTTCCAGTAGTGAGAGAAACAAAGTCAGTGTCAATAGAAAAACAGGATGCAAAAGAGACTTTCGATATTGCTCCATATTTCATATCTGTAGTAGAGAAAGTTCCTATTGAAGCATTAGATGCTATGGAGAAAAGTTTTAGAAAAAGTAACAGTAAGACTGTTAAATTGGCCACACTTTCTATTTTAGCAGAAAAGATGAAACGTAATATTGAATAACCAAATACAGTAATCAGAGCATCTATCAGAAATGGTAGGTGCTCTTTTTATAAATCAAACCAGGAAAGAGGTGAGACAAGGAAAAACATAACAAACTGGAGAATGCAGCCTGTTCAGGCAGAGAACAAAACACTTCTGTACATTTATGATGATGTGACAGAATATGGAGAATTTGACTGGAACGCATGGGAATATAAGAACTCGGAGACTTCTGCAAAATATTTTGCAGAGAAACTGAGTGAAATTCCAGAAGGACAGACAATTGAGCTGCATATCAACTCAAATGGCGGATCCGTAAAAGAGGGCGTTGCTATTTACAATTTACTGAAGCAAAAACAAAAACCAGAAAGTCGGGATTGTGGATGGCGTAGCACACAGTGTTGCGTTTTTGATTCTACAGGCGTGTGACACAAGAAAAATGTGTTTAGGTACAACGGCACTGATACACAATATGTGGATGTATTGCTCAGGCAATGCAACACAACTGAGAAAATATGCAGATGATCTGGATGACATGATGGAAGCAAACCGGCAAGTTTTTCTAGAAAGGGCGAAGATTGAGGAAAGTGAGTTGATTGAGTTAATGGAAAATGAGACTTACCTCACTCCGGAAAAGGCGCTGGAATATGGACTCATTGATGAGATCATGGGAAAGACAGCAGAACCGGTAAACACAGAAGAGATTCTGGAGAAGCTGTCCGATATGCAAAGACAGTTAAACAGTCAGGAGAGCTTCCGGCAGCAGATTGCAGCAATGCAGAAATCACAGGAAGACAAGAAACCAAGAAAAAACAACGTATTAAATCTTTTTAGAGGAGGCATGATTTAAGGAAAAATTTAGATGTATTAGAAATGGAAAAACAGCAATCGTACAGAAGATGAATGAGGCGATCACAGCCGGAGATGCAGAGCAGTTCCAGGCAGCGTTTGTGGAGCTGTGCGATAAGATTCAGGAAAGTGTCATCGAACAGGCACGGGGAATCGTAGAAGAAGCAGATCAGAGAATTCTGTCTGAGCGCGGCGTAAGACAGCTGACATCCAAAGAAAAAGAATATTATCAGAAACTGGCAGAAGCCATGAAAGCACCGAATCCGAAACAGGCGGTAGAAAATCTGGATGTGGTAATGCCATATACCGTAATTGACAAAGTATTTGAAGATTTGAAAACAGATCATCCGCTGTTGTCCAAAATCCAGTTTACATCCGTAACAGGGTTGACACGAATGATGATGAATACGAATGGATATCAGAAAGCAGCATGGGGAAAACTTTGCGCAGAGATCATCCAGGAGCTGACATCCGGATTTAAAGAGGTAGATGTGACACTGAGTAAACTGTCCGCATTTCTTCCGGTGTGTAAAGCAATGTTGGATCTGGGGCCAGAATGGTTGGATACTTATGTGAGACAGGTCCTGTATGAAGCGCTTGCAAATGGATTGGAAGACGGCATCATTAATGGAACTGGAAAAGACATGCCAATCGGTATGACAAAACAGGTGGGAGACTCTGTTACGATCAAGGGTGGAGTATATCCGGATAAAAAAGCAGTAAAGGTTACAAAGTTTAATGATGTGCAGCTTGGAAAACTGGCGGCTGTTCTGGCAATCAATGAAAAAGGACAGGCAAGAACCGTAGACACACTGATTCTGGTGGTAAATCCGTCAGATTATTTCAGCAAAGTCCTTCCGGCAACACAGAGACCAGCGCCGGGCGGTGGATATGTAAGTACACTACCATTCCCGATCGATGTGATCCAGTCTCCGGCGGTAGGAGTCGGAAAGGCTGTATTTGGTATGGCAAAGCTTTACTTCATGGGATCTGGAATCGAAAATAACGGAAGAATCCTGTATTCAGATGATTACAGATTCCTGGAAGATGAAAGGGTTTACCTGATCAAAATGTATGGTCATGGATTTGCAGTAGATGATAATGCCTTCATGCTTTTGGACATCAGTGATCTGCAGCCAGCACATTATGAAGTGGAAGTTGTTCCAAGTGTAGAAAATGTGGAAAATGCAAATCTTGCAGATTTCAAGGTAGGGGGACATACACTGACACCGGAGTTCGCAGAAGGAACATTGACATATACTTTGACAACAACAGACGCATCAAACACGGTGCAGGCGGTAATCGCAGACAGCACTGCAGAACTGGAATTGACCTACAATGATAAACCGATTGCAAACGGCAGCAGAGTTACATGGGCTTCCGGCGCAGGAAATGTAGTAAAAGCAAAAGTGACAGATGGAAAGAAAACCAAGACATATCAGGTGACTGTAACAAAGAATGAGGCATAATCATGAGCGATCTGTTAGAAGATGTGAAGAATTTTCTGGATATTACATGGGATATGGATATCAGGGAGCGTAAAAAGCTCTCTGGTATCGTAGAGAGAGGAAAAGCGTACCTTGAGGGCAAAATAGGATTTTGTGATTTTGAAAGCGAAACACAAGAAAAAGAGCTGCTCTTAAATTACTGCATGTATGCAAGAGCCGGTCAGGTAGATGAGTTTATTCAAAATTATAAATCAGAAATCATATCACTGCAGATGCGCAGTTTTCGAAGAAAAGCGGGTGGATGCAATGCCGAGACGTAAGGATACAAAGTTTACCACATTTAACGATGGATCACTGGATATATGTAGCGTAAAAGGCCGGAAGATTGTAGAGACCAGGCAAGCTGGAATTCGATTCGGATTTCGTACAGTTGGAATCAAACGGTTCTATGAGGCAAAGGTATTATCCAATCAGATTGACGAAGTAGTTGCAATTCTGCCAGTAGAAGACATTTCTACGATGGACATCTGCATAATCGGAGAAAAGCAGTACAAGATCATACAGATCCAGAATAAATATGATGCAGCGCCACCTTGTTTACTGCTTTCTCTGGAAAGAGTAGTAACGACTTATGAGGATGTGAGAAACCATGCCGAAAATTAATATTGATCAGTTCGCAATCGAAGTCATGCAGGAGTTAGATGCGTATCGTGAGGATGTACAGGAAGCAGTGGAAAAAGCAGTGAAAGAGACGGCGAAGCAGACAGCTGCGGAATTACGTTCCATATCACCGGAAGGAGATACCGGTGAATATGCAAAGCACTGGAGCTATAAACGAGACGAAAATTTGAGTGGAAGGCACCGCTATGATATGGTGGTATATTCCCAAAAGCCGGAATACCGGCTTACACATTTGCTGGAAAAAGGACACGCAAAGAGGAATGGTGGAAGAGTGGACGGGATCCCGCATATCAAAATTGCAGAAAAGCACGCAAAGGAAATTCTACAGGAAAGGACAGAACGATATTTATGACAAAGGAGAGGATAGAAGCAATTCTGGATGTACTGGAAATTGAATATCGGTATCATCATTTCGAAGAACGTGAGGCGGTGAATCCTCCTTTTATTTGCTGGTTGATTCCGGAAACGAGAAATTTTTCCGCAGATGGGAAGGTATATTTTAAATCAGACAAAGTTGATATTGAACTGTACACAGATGAAAAGGACTTTTGAACTGGAGGAACGTGTAGAAGCGGCACTTGATGCAGCAGATCTCTTCTGGCAGAAAAGTGAACAGTATATTAAATCAGAAAATATGTATGAAGTATTATATGAAGTGGAGGGCTAAGTAAGGGAAAAAAGACAGGCAACAAAAAAGGATAAAGTCAAATTCAATATCCATAATGCGCATGTTGCGCTTTTGCAGGAGAGTGAGACGGGAGAAATTACATTTGACACACCGTTTGCGGTACCTGGCTCCGTATCGCTTTCACTGGAAGCACAGGGAGAACTGACACCGTTTTATGCGGATGGAATCAAGTATTATGTTTCTTCTTCCAATAGCGGATATGAGGGAGACTGGGAAATGGCGCTGATCACGGATGAGTTCCGGGAAAAGATTTTAAGTGAATACATTGACAAGAACAAAGTCATGCTGGAAGAAGCGACTGCAAAAGTAAAACGGTTTGCGCTGGGATTTGAAATTGACGGCGATGTGAGGGGAACACGGTTCTGGTTCTATTGCTGCACCTCTACACGTCCTACAACAGAATCCAGCACAACAGAGGAGGCGATTGAACCTACAACTGACACAGTCACAGTTTCTGCATCCGCTGTACAGCTTGGAACAGCTAAGAAAATGGCAGTTCGGGCAAAGACAACAGCAGATACAGCAGATGATTTATACGAAAAATGGTTTGATAAGGTATACATTCCAGATCAGGAAGTATCATAAGGAGAGGTTAGGATGAGAAAAACAATCACAATCAATGGAACAGAATATAAATTCAAAAGTTCTGCCGCAATCCCACGGATTTATCGACTGAAATTTGGAAGAGACATTTTTGTAGATATGCAGAAAATTGAAAAGCAGATCAAGATCCAGGAAAAACTCAAAGACGAGATGCAGAAAAAATTGCGCAAAAGAAGGTACAGAATTTGATGAAAGTAAGTTTGAAAGCGGAATCCCGATCGAATCACTGGAAATGTTTGAAAACATTGCGTTTCTGATGCATAAACATGGCGATCCTGACCAGCCGGACGATATCAACGAGTGGTTGGATCAGTTCGAGACATTTGATATCTATGAGATTCTGCCGGAAATCATGGAAATGTGGAAATCAGGAAAATAAACAGATGTCAGTTCCGAAAAAAAAGAGAGGGAAATAGACCGTGAGGTCAATACCGCATTGTTTATGCTTCGATGTGCACAATGCGGTATTTCTATTTCTGATTTAGACCTGTTAAGCATTGGAATGATCAACGATATGTTTATCGAAATGAAGAATGATGAGTATGATTATCCGAAAATTGCAACACAGGCGGATATTGATGCACTGTAAAGGAGGGATGTAAGGGCAGGGAGCAGAATAAAAGGAATTACCATAGAGATTGGCGGCGATACTTCCAAGTTGGAAAAGGCACTGTCCGGTGTTGACAAAAAACTATACGGTGTAGAACAGTCATTAAAAGATGTCAATAAATTGCTGAAGCTGGATCCCACGAATACGGAATTGCTGAATCAGAAGCAGAAGTTGCTGCAGCAGTCGATCAGTGAAACGAAAAACAGGCTGGAAACTTTAAAACAGGCAAGCGAACAGGCAGCAAAAACCGCCGGAAATTATGATGCTTGGAAAGAGGCGTATACTCCGATTCAAGAGGAGATTGTAAAGACAAACAAAAAATTAGATGAATTAAAAAAGAAGCAGAAATCATCGGAAAAAATCGGAGAAATAAATACGCAAGAGTATGATAAGTATCAGAAGAAAATTGAAAGCACAGAGAAAAAATTAGAGAGCCTTGTTACGAAAAAAGGAGAAAGTAGAGAAAAGTAACAATATAAATGTAGAGCAGTATAATAAACTGCAAAAAGAAATAGAAGAAACTACATATTCTTTAGATGAATTAAAGAGAAAACAAAAAGATGTTTATAACGAAAGAATATACAATAGTGTTGATTACAAGCTATTTAGTGATGAAATAGCGGAAACCCAAATAAAGTTGAAGGAATTAAATGCACAGAAAAAGCAAGTAGATGATGAATTTGGAAAGCCGATCAGTCCAGAAGGATTTGATTCTCTTCAAAGAGAGATTGTTGAGACAGAACAGAAACTGAAATCACTAAAAGAGACTACAGGAAGTGCAAGTGCGAATCTTGCAAAAGTATCTGTGGTATCCGGAGAGTTTGGAAATAAGGTCAAAGGAGTGGGACAATCGTTGCTGCCGGTAACGGGGGCGTTGACAGGTGTCGGGGCTGCATCTACTGTTATGGCAAATAATTTCAACGATGCAATGAGTCAGGCGGCGGGAGCACTTGATAAGCCCATGTCTGAAATGGAAGATCTAAGACAGCTTGCAATCCAGACCGGACAGGATACAGTCTTTTCTGCAACTGATGCAGGAAATGCGATCACAGAACTGGCAAAAGGTGGTTTGACAGAAGCCGACATTAAAGCAGGGGCATTAAAAACTACAATGGACCTTGCGGCATCTTCCGGGATGGATCTTGGAGAGGCAGCAAATGTTGTTGTACAGGCAATGGGAGCGTTTGGTCTATCTGCGAATGAGTCTGCAGAAGCGGCAAACGCTTTGGCCGGGGCAGCAGCTGCATCTTCTACGGATGTAGAACCTCTCACACAGGCACTGGCACAGTGTTCTGCAGGAGCCAAAAAACGCAGGATGGTCTATACAGGAAACAACAGCGGATTTTGGCCCGTTTTGCAGATGCCGGAATCGAGGGAAGCGATGCCGGAACATCTTTAAAAACCATGCTCCAGAGGCTGGCGGCACCAACAGACAGCGCTGCAACAATGATTGAACAGCTTGGAATACAGACAAGAGATTCCAGCGGGACTCTTCTTGGAGCTTCAGAAATTGCTGAGGAGCTGCAGGATAAACTTGGCGGTTTGGATTCGGCATCTAGAGATGCGGCGTTATCGACAATCTTCGGATCCGATGCAATGCGTGCTGCTACTGTGATGATGAATAGCGGAACTGAGGGGCTTCAAAAATATATCGACGCGGCAAATGATCAGGAAGCAGCACAAAGGCTGGCAAATTCTCAGATGAGTGATGGATCAAGAGCAATCGAGGAATTAAAAGGATCTCTGGAAACCGCAGCGATTCAGATTGGAGATACACTGGCACCAATTGTCCAGAAGGTAGCAGAACTTATTACCGCACTTGTCAATAAATTTTCAGCACTACCGGAAGGCGTGCAACAGGTGATTGTAGTAGTCGGAATTCTGGTTGCAGCATTAGGACCACTACTGATGGTAATCGGCCAGATATCACTCGGGATATCTGCGGTAGCAGGTACGCTGTCGAAATTATCTGGAATTGGAGGAGTGGTGACAAATCTGATCGGTGGAATTAAAACGGCAGTAACGGGGTTACTTGGAATAATAACGGCACATCCTGTAATTGCGGCTATAACGGCAATTATAGTGATATTGGTTGCTTTATACAATAAATGCGAATGGTTCCGGGATGGTGTGAACGGGATTTTAAAGGCAATCAAAGACAGATTTTTTGCAGCATGGGATGGAATTGTAGAATTTTTTACAGAAACGATTCCCAATGCATGGAATGAGATGGTATCGTTCTTTCAAGGAATACCGGCATGGTGGAGTGGTATATGGGATAGTGTACAGGCAAAGTTTGAATCTGTATGGACAAGTATCATGGAAATTCCGATTATCAAAGAATTGACATCGATTATCAAAGATTCTTTCGAACGGCTAAAAGAAGATTTAGGTGGAATCTGGACTGGAATAAAAATGTTGGCTGAGAATACTTGGGAATTTATCAAAAATGCAACATTGGCTCCAGTTCTTCTTTTGATTGATCTTGTGACCGGAGATTTTGAAAGATTAAAATCCGATCTTGAGAATATTCTGAACAATATCAAAAATGCATTTACAAATATATGGACTGCAATTCAAAGCATTACGGAAAATTTCTGGGATGCGATAAAAACAGTAATCTTAACCAAAGTAGAGATGACAAATGAAATTGTATCTACATTGCTGAATGCATTGAAAACACAGTTAGAAAATATTTGGAACAGCATACAAAATACAGCTGAAAGAATAGGAAGCAATATTCAGGAATCCATGTCGAATATATGGAACAATATTCAAAATACAATAAAAACTACGGTGGACAACGCGAGAAATTCTGCAATCAGTGGGTTTGAGGCATTGCGTGATGGAATCAAAAATACAATTCAGGAACTACCACAAATTGTAAGTAATATTTTTGACAAAATAGGATCTACGATTTCCGGGTGGATAGACAACGCGAAGGAGTGGGGGGCTGATTTCATCCACGGATTAACAGAAGGAATTTTATCCGGAGTAAATGGGATTATAGATGCAGTAAGAGGAATTGGAGACAAGATTCGTTCTTTCCTGCATTTTTCAAGACCGGATGAAGGTCCTTTGAGAGATTATGAAACATGGATGCCGGATTTTATCGATGGAATGGTAAAAGGAATCAATGAGAATGTGTACAAGGTTTCCAATGCGGTAAAAAGAGTTGCCAAGACGATGAGTGAGAGCATGTACGGAGGAACTCCGGCGCTGGCAAGTGCTACACAGACTAACATTGTTTTGAACAATAATGTCGGTGTGCAAATTGGAAATCAAAAGCTTGATTCTTATATTGTAGAAACAGCCGAAAAAAGGATTTACATCTCAAGTACATCATGCAAAAAGAGGAAAGGGGAGACGGTAAATGTATGAAATTATCAGAAACGGCCATACAAATACAGAAATAGGAATACTTGTACGAGAAAGACCGTCTATCCCTTCGGCAGAGTATAACTATACGGAATTGAACATACCGGGAAGAGATGGGAGCATATTCAAAGAAGATGGAACTGTGAGCGACATTACAATCACAGTTCCTTTTACATTTGCAGAAAATCCTCAAAGATGGCAGGAACGATTTCGGACTGCGAGAAGATGGCTTATGAGAAAAGATGATACAGAACTGATTTTAAGCGATGAACTGGAGTACTTCTATCATGTAAAACATACTAAGATCAATGCGGCAGAACGGCAAGTAAAAGAGGTCGGAGAGTTTGAGGTAGAATTTACGTGTGAGGGATACCGATATCGAACAGATGGAAAAGCAGAATATACACCGGAAGAGGTGTTTTACAATCCATATGACAGATCAAGACCAGTCTATTTGATCACAGGTGAAGGTGAGTGCATCCTGCAGGTAAACGGAAGTCAAATGAAAGCGAATGTTGGCCAGAATCTGGTGATTGATACAGACAGGCTGATGGCATACAGAAAAGATGGAAAATTGATGAACACATCTGTGTATGGAGATTATGCAGAACTACATCTTTTACCGGGAGAGAATACCGTGTATATCTCAAGAGGATTTGATCTGAAAGTGATTCCGAACTGGAGGTGCTTATAAGGATAGAACTTTATAAACCAGGAAATACGGATTATGAACATAACGGTGATATGCCATTACTTCCGGAGAGCGCTTCTGTAAAAGCAATACTAAACGGAAGTTGGAAAGCGGAGATTCAGCACCCGATCGATGAAGAGGGACGTTGGAAGTGGATAGAAGAGGACGCAGTCGTAAAATTGGAGTCATTCAATGGAACACAGTTATTTCGGATCAAAAAGAAAGCAAAATCAGATGCTGGCGTGAGTGCAGAACTGGAACCGGTTTTTATGGATGCGATTGATGATTGTTTTCTGTTGGATATACGTCCAACGGAAAAAACGGGCAGCAGGCACTGGACATCATGACCACACCAAATAAAAAGTACAGTGGAAAATCTAATATCAAAATAATATCAACAGCATATTACCAGACAAAGAACCTGATCGAAGCAATCTGCGGAGAAGAGGAGAACTCCTTCCTGAACAGATGGGGCGGTGAGGTTCTTTTTGATAATTATACGATCACCGTCAATGACCGAGTTGGAATCGATCATGGGGTGCAGGTTTTATACGGGAAAAACATTGCGGAAAACGGGCTGCAGGAAGAGATTGATACCAGCGAGGTCATTACAAGGATTGTACCAAAGGCATATAACGGATACATGATAGAGGGGAATGAACCATGGGTGGACTCACCACTGCTTGATAAATATCCAACAATAAAATACGGAGTGATCACATTTGAAGATGTGAAGATGAAGGCCGATGCTGCGGAAGATGACGAAGAGAACGGAATCGTGATCTGCAATACACAGGAAGAACTAAACAATGCGTTAAAAGAAAAATGCGAGGAACAGTTTGAAGCTGGAATTGACAAGCCGAAGGTTACGATATCCGCTGATATGGTTATGCTGCATGATACGGAATTGTACGCGGATATCCGGGAACTGGAAGAAGTTTCTATCGGAGACACGGTACATTGTCGTCACAGCAAACTGGATATTGTAACAGATGCACGTGTCATAGAACTGGAATGGGATTGCATCAATGAAGAGGTTGCATCTGTTGTGTTGGGAGACTTTCAATATAATTTCATTGCGGATGTATCAAGTATGTCAAATCGGATAGAAAGTGCAATCCGACCGGATGGCACTGTGATAGGAGCACAGGTCAACGGCATCATAAACGGAGTGAAAGCACAGTTTCGGGCGCAGTCCGACATCGCACAAAAACAGAAAGTACGCGCTGTTTTATTTGAAGATTTGAATCCGGAGTCGGAAACGTTTGGAGCAATGTGCCTTGGTACAATGGGGTTCGAGATTGCCAGTAAAAGAACTGCAGATGGAAGAGACTGGGACTGGTCCACCTTTGGAACAGGACAGGGATTCTTTGCTGATTTTATCACAGCAGGAACAATGCTGGCTGATCGGATCAGAGGTGGAACATTGGAAATCGGAGGATTTGACAATAATAGTGGCATTGCAAGGGTGCTGGATGCAAGCGGGAAAGAAATAGTCAGACTGGATAAAGATGGAATTTACGCAGAAGGGAAATATATCTGCGATTCTTTGAGCGATAATCGGCGTGTGACAATAAAGGACGGAACAATATCATTTTCAAACAAAAAGGATGAGGGCGTTCTTTGTATGACGTATGTTGGAAATGCACTGTTATTCACCGATGGAAACAAAGAAGACAGCAAAAACTTACTAAGGATCACGAAGGATGCGGTTCTGTTAGATGCGGAAAACGTTGGACCCGGAGTTTATGGAAAGACTGGAACTGCAGTTTTTTCGAATGGGACAAATCTAAGATTTGAAAAAGGATTTCTTGTGGGCGGAATCACGAAAGAAGGTGATTTCTGATGTCATGGACGATAGGAAACTTTTATCTGACCACAGAGCAGATGCAGGGGAATGCAAGAGAAGTACTAAGTTTTTTTGAACAAAAAGGATGGTCGCTGAATGCTATTGCTGGGATATGCGGCAACATGCAAAGTGAATCGAACATCAATCCCGGAATCTGGCAAAGCCTGCAGGAGGGAAACTATAGTGGAGGTTTTGGACTGGTACAGTGGACACCGGCAACAAATTATACAAATTGGGCAGGTGCGAACGGATATGGAATTACGGATCCAAACGGTCAGCTTACGTGGATAGATTCTGTTACAGTTTCTTTTGGTCAGTGGATTGCAACCGATGCATATCCGCTGTCGTTTGATCAGTTTAAGGTCAGCGGAGAATCACCGGAATATCTGGCATCTGCACTTTTTTGAAAAACATTTGAACGTGCAGGCGTAGAAGTGGAAGCCGAGAGGCGGCAGCAGGCAAGATATTGGTACAACTACCTGAGTCAATATGCAGGAGGATCTGAAAAAATAGAAGCTGCGGTAAACTGGGCGATTCAAATTGCAAATGATAATAGCCACGGATATGATCAGACAAACCGCTGGGGACCGGATTACGATTGCTCCTCGTTATTGATTCAGGCGTGGGAAAATGCCGGGTTCCGGTAAAAAGCAATGGGGCAACCTACACCGGCAATATGCGGGAAATATTTTTGAATTGCGGTTTTACGGATGTGACAGGGCAGATAAATCTGGCAACAGGATCCGGTGTACAAAGAGGGGATATCCTTCTGAACATCGTAAACCATACTGCAATGGGAATTGGAAATGGACAGGTTGTGCAGGCCAGCCAAAATGAATTTGGCGGAACAACCGGCGGCCAGACTGGTGATCAGACAGGAGAGGAAATTTGGACAACCGGATACTATAACTATCCGTGGGACTGTGTGCTGCGATACAAAAGCGGTGGAGGTGTGTTGCCGGGAGACGTTTACCTCGTTAGGTGGATACCAGGATAAGAAAGAAGGTGTGATATGGAAACAACGACAACTTTATACATTGACGCGAGAAACCCGGGAATTATGCAAACAATCTATGCAGTACAGTACGATTCGGGCAGACTTCTGCGCTGTATGATTTCCGGAATGGCAAAGACAATCAGTAAGGCCAGGATTTATTGTAAGAAACCAAGCGGATCAGAAACTTACACAGAAGGAACCGTGATAAGCAATTATTGCGTCCTGTTCAGTTTGACGCCGCAAATGGTTGCAGAAGTGGGAAATACGGAATGCCAGCTACATTTGATTGATGGTAGCAATGCTGTCACATCATTCAAAGTGAAGATGGAGGTCAGAGAAAACTTAGTGGCTGTATCCGAAATACAGTCAACTAATGAATATCAGGCGCTCGTAGATATACTAAATCGTTTGGAGAAGTATGATCCGATTGAAATTACAACGATTGAAATTGATTCTCTGCAGTCAGGAACCATAGAAAGTGGAAGCATTGCTTTAAACGTGCAAAAGATTTATGCCTCTGTAGGACAGATGAATGCAGGATTTGAAACCGATGGTCTTCCGGAAAATGCGATTGTGATGATAAGTACCGGTAACCCGGATGATGCAGATAATGCCAAGGTTTATAGAAAGGGCGCAACTGGATATGAGTACATGGTAGATTTATCCGGTGCAACAGGGGCTAAAGGAGAGAAAGGAGATCCTGGTCCAAGAGGAGAAAAGGGGATTCAGGGGGAGCCTGGGAAAGATGGAACGGGTGTTACTATACTGGGCTCCTATAAAACAGAAGAGGAATTGAACAGAGAACATCCAACAGGAAATGCGGGTGAATCCTATCTGGTAGATGGAAATCTATATGTATGGGACAACGTATCTGGCCAGTGGAAAAATGTAGGACGTATTCAGGGTCCGGAAGGACCGGCAGGAAAAGCAGCAACAATACGGATCGGAACTACTACGACCGGGGAGGCAGGAACAGAGGCGTCTGTTGAAAAATTTCGGGGTACAGAAAACAGAGGCGGTATTTTGATTTCGAAATTCCCCGGGGTGATTCCGGAGAAGTAACAGGGATAGAGGGGATTCCGAATTCGGATATCGATTCGCTTGGAGGAGGCGCATAAGAATGATAATTGCAGTATTTGATGAATGTTCCAGGCGTGTGGATATCGATGGAAAACTTACACAATGGGATTACGGACAGGTTTTACAGATCTGCGGAATGGAAGTAGAAGAAGAACAAATACAAGTACATTTCACTGACAAATGTACGAATGGTGCATTGGTGGTACTTGGGAAAGTGGAAGACGGTGACATCACAGTCGACATTCCAAATGAATTACTGAAAAGAAGTGGAACAATCCAGGCATATGTATATAAGACTATTCCGGGAGAAGGAAAGACCATATTTGAAATTCGGTTAAGTGTAAAAGCACGAAAAAACGCCAGAAGATTATGAGGCCCCAGCGGATAAACATGCACTGGAACAGATCGTGGAGCGGTTAAAGCAAAAAGGAGACGGGCTGCAGTTAGAGGGGAATCAACTGCAGCTTTTGTCTGGTAAGGATACAATCAGTTCCGTAAATCTGTCAAACAGCGGCGGGACTGTGGAGATAGAGTCGATCACCAATTCGGAGATTGACGAGATTATGAAAGGAGCAGAGTGAAAAGTGCCAAGAAAAAAATGCAACAGAAGCAGCAGTGATCGCTGCAGAAAAGAAGTACCTGGATCAGGATGGACTTGCACACCTGGTACAGAAGAATGATGAGAGATACGTAAAGAAGGAGGTGGGAAAAGGTTTATCCAGCAATGATTTTTCGGATGAGTACAAGAAAAAAATCGATGACCTGGCGTACACCAAGATTGCAATCAACAGTCTGACTGCCACGAACAGCAGCAACGAAATCGGTGCGACAGTTACTGCATCTGATATTGCATGGGCGTTAAATAAAGAACCTAAGACCCAGAAAATCCAGTTTGCAAGCGAAGCTGCCGAAAATCTGGATAAGAGCATCCGTAAGAAATCATACACAGGAAAGACAGTGAAAGCAAATACGAATATCGTTCTTACTGTTACAGATGAAAGAGATGCGTCTGTATCCAGAACCGTGACAATCGCATTCCAGCCAAAAGTATACTGGGGCAAGACTAACAAAGCATCACTCGCAAATGCGGATATCCTTGCGTTAGAGGGTTCTGCGCTTGCAGGCGGCAGAGGACGCAGTTTTACAGTAAATGCCGGAGCAGGTGAGAAGATCGTGTATGCAATCCCTACATCATTTGGAACTCCGACTTTTAATGTCGGTGGATTTGACGGCGGATTTACAAAAGCGCAGACATTGGAGTTTACCAACGCATCCGGATATAAGCAGAGCTATGACGTATGGATGTCTGTAAACGCAGGACTGGGGTCTACAGCAGTCACAGTAAAATAAGGAGGCTTGAAAGATGGCACAGAGCATTGAAGGTGGTGTTGTAATCGTCAACACCTTATCCACAAAGAATAATGGAAATTATCCGCTGTGCATGGCGGAAAGCGTGCAGCTTGCGGAAGGAAAAACTGTAGAGCAGAAAATCGGTGAACTGGAGGCAGGCACCGGAAACGAGATCATCACAGAAGATGAGATCAATGGATTGTTTTAAAGAAAAGGAGAGAGAAGAACATGGCAAAATTTTTTAGATTTAACAGGACTTGGAACATTTAAAGAGAAAATGCAGGAATGGGCAAATGGTGCATTTCGAAAGAAAACTGACAAAGTAGTTTCTACTGATGTTACGTATAAGGGAAAATCGCTGGATGAAGCAATTAAAAGTGGAGAATTTAAGGGAGATAAAGGAGACAGAGGAGAAACCGGCGCAGCTGGAGCACAGGGACCAGCAGGACCGGCAGGAGCTGCGGGTGCACAGGGACCTCAGGGATTGCAGGGGCCACAAGGTCCGGCTGGGGAAGCGTTTAAAATCGCTAAGACATTTGCTTCCGTTGATGCGATGAACAAAGGGTTTGCGACAGATGGAGTAAAGACTGGGCAGTTTGTCATGATTGACACAGGAAATGTAGAGGATGCTGACAACGCCAAGTTATATGTTAAAGGTGCGTCATCTTACACATACATCACAGACTTATCAGGAGCCACCGGTATGACAGGTCCACAGGGACCTCAGGGATTGCAGGGGGCTGCTGGACCAGCAGGACCGGCAGGAGCAAAAGGTGAACAGGGGATTCAAGGACCTGCAGGAGCAAAAGGCGAAAAGGGAGAAACGGGACCACAAGGACCTCAGGGATTAAAGGGTGAGAAAGGGGACATTGGACCAATGGGACCACAGGGTCCGGCAGGCTCGGATGCAAACGTGGAAAGTATTACAAACGAAGAGATAGATTCGTTGTTTACCATGTAAAGTGGGGTGGTTAAATGAAATATTTAAGTTGGACAGGATTGCAGCATTTTTACAGCAAATACATTGGAAATCTGAATGAACAGTTAAAGAATGTTAAGAAAAGCATTGGAAACTTAGGAAACCTTGCGACAGCATCGAAAGAGAATTTAGTGTATGCAATAAATGAAATAAAGAGTGCATTATCATCCTTTGTAGAGAAAAAAGATATTGTGGATAATTTGACGTCACAGGCAGGTGATGCACCACTGAGTGCAAATATGGGCCGAGAGTTAAGCGAAGACATGAGTGTAGAGACGGAATGGAAGATTTATAACGAAAATAACTGGGAACTAAAATATCGGAAAAGCGGATACAAACGGTATCAGGTAAGAGTGATTTATACAGACAAAATGGATCGCACGATAACAAAGACAGACTAATTATGAGTGGATGCCCATTTACTCCAGATGGAGACCAAAGGTTAGTGATGTTAATGAATGTTGCACAGCAAATTGTAGGAACGGGAAATATACAATTCAGAACAAACAGAAACGTTACATTGTCTGCAGAAGAATATAACAATCCTGTTACGTATGAGTGTTATGGAGAGGTAATCGTGCAATAAGAGAGAGTCTGTACACATTTTATTTTACAATTCGAATACAGGAAGGAAAGTGAGGATATGAAGAAAATGAATTATGCAGAACCAATTATTGATGTTTATAATGCGATTGTAGGAACGGTCGTTGCTGTTCTCTCGTACATCCTCGGAGAACATTGGATTTTATTTGTAGCATTTTTGCTTTTAAATATTGCTGATTGGCTAACAGGATGGATGAAGAGCAGAATGGCTAAGAAAGAAAATTCTGTTAAAGGATGGAAAGGCGTATTAAAGAAATTAGGGTACTGGTTGATGATTATGGTAGCATTTGGAGCAAGTGCAGTATTCATAGAAATAGGAAAGACTATCGGAGTAGATTTACAGGTTACAACATTACTTGGATGGTTTGTACTTGCAAGCTTGCTTATTAACGAGATTAGATCGATCTTGGAAAATTTTGTAGAAGCTGGATTAAATGTGCCAGTTGTTCTTATCAAAGGATTAGAAGTTGCAGATAAGTTGGTAAATAAAGACGATAATACTAAACAATGAATGTTTATGGAATGGGGGGTGGTTCCAATGTGTGTATAAATATAGAAACTCGTAAATAAGTAAAGAATAGATTATGGAGGTATTATTTTATGGCAAATTTAGAACAATTCATTCAAAATATGGTAAATATGTGTAATGACAATTCATATGGTTATCGTCTCGGAGGATGGGGGCCAAAGGATTACGATTGTGCAAGCTCCATCATAACAGCATTGCGAAATGCTGGATTTGATACTGGATCAGCTACATATACAGGGAATATGGCAGCAGAGCTTTGTGCGAGAGGATGGACAAGGCTGCCAGTTGGCACTTCATTGAACAGAGGAGATATTCTTCTAAATGAAGTGAATCATGTGGCATTATATGTAGGTAATAACCAGCTGGCTGAATTTTCTTCTGATTACGATGGAGCTTCAGGGGACAGCAGTGGAAAAGAAGCGAGTGTGCATGGGTATTATAATTTCCCGTGGGATTGTATTTTGAGATATAAAGGCAACACAGAAACGGAAGAAATTAAGAATGTACATTTATATGAATGGAACGGGGGAGATAATCAGTGGTGGAAGCTGATAAAGGACACAGATGGATTCTATGAAATGCAGTGCAAAGGAAATGGTCTGTTTTTGGATGTACATGAAGGTAAAGATGAGAATGGACAGAATGTTGTAGCCTATAAAAGGAATGGAACAAATGCTCAGAAATGGAAGATAATCCCAGTAAATGATTCAATATTAGGGAATTTTGCGTTTGAACTCGCTCCGAAAATCAATACAAATAAGCGTTTGGATGTGTTTGGAAATGGAGTAGACAACCATACAAATATTGATATTTATGATACAAATGGTTCAGATGCGCAGCGTTTTTACATGAGACCAATCGGAGAGGGCTATTATCAGATTATCAATATCAACAGTTTAAAATCTGTTGATGGAGGCGGAATCTTATAATAGTGAAAAGAGGGCTTGTAAACAGGCTCTCTTTTATTGTGCGTATTATGCAAAAAGGTGGTGAGAACATGAGTGAACAGAACGAATTTGGAAGAACAACAGCAGAGGAACTGGAAAAAGTATTTGAAGCAGAAGAGCAGGAGGAAGAACAGGAGGAGAAATAATGAGTATTTGTAGAGGAATTGCCGGCAGGAGAGGTAAAATCCTGTCGGTATTTTTATTCATAATGGGGCAGACGGTCAGAATGCTACGACAGCGTATTACAGGAATTACTTACAAAACGCAAACTTGGAAAACGGATTTGCCCATTATTATGTGTGCAGCGATGGAATCTTACAGGCGGAAGATGACGAAAATTGCGCTTGGCACTGCGGATACTTGAACGGAAATCTCAATTTCTTGAGTATAGAGGTCTGCCAGAGCATGGGGGACTTGGATACCTTTAAGGCGAACGAAGAAAAAGCATTGCAGTTAGCAGCGCAGAAATGTAAGCAGTACGGAATTACACCAAGTGCAAGCACGATTATGTTACATCAGGAGGTGTTTGCCACTGCTTGTCCGCACAGATCAGTGGAGATTCACGGTGGTGCGACAGCGACAAAAACGTATTTTATTAAACGTATCAGCGAACTGATGAATGGAAATCAAGTCGCAACAGAAGATCAGGAAGGAGAAGAGACTATGCAGTGTATGTTTACAGTAGAAGGAAAAGGATGTGTTTATTGGATGCATGATGGAGTTGTGACAGCTTTAGCACATCCAGACGAGTTAAAAATCATTCAGCAGGTCTATAAGGATAACTTTGGGCATGATATGCCGTGCTACAGTTGGGGCAAAAATGCACCATGGCATGTGAGACTGATGAACCCATTGTATCGTGAACCGGTTAAATCTATTTAATAAAACCCCCTCGGAGATTAGCTCTCTGAGGGGTGAATATTGTATCAATCTTATTTTTATCAAAAAGGTATTACTTATTTAATGTGGATTAGTTGCATCTTGGATGTGCGAAAGAACTGGCCCATATGGAAATGATTTGTGCCATTGTGCATCAGCTGACGAAAAATCTTTCTCCGGAAGAAATTGAGAGATCCGGGTTTGCTCCATACTATGTAGATCATACTCTGGCATTGTGGCCACAGGCTGCAAGCGGAGCACCGTGGACTGCAACCTATTTTCAGTCAAAAGGTGATCCGATTACAGATCTTCATGAAGACCTCGCTGCAGAACAAAAAGCCCGTACGACTTACGATAACATTCTCAGGCTTGTAAAAGATCCGGAAGTCTGTGATCCGATTCGTTTCCTGCGTCAGCGTGAAATCGTGCATTACCAGAGATTCGGTGAAAATCTTCGGATCGTGCAGGAACACCTGGACAGCAAAAACTTCTATGCATTCAATCCTGAGTTTGATAAAAATCCGAATTGCGGATGTAAGCGCTCATAAAAAAGCAGGCGGAGTTATGAGGATAACTCTGCCTGACTTTTATTCGAAAGGGCATTTACTTTTTTGCGGGAAGTTTTGTATAATGAAAAACGGTAGTTGCACGACGGGGTGTGGCTCAGTTTGGTTAGAGTGCACGGCTGGGGGCCCGTGAGGTCGCAGGTTCGAATCCTGTCACCCCGATTGATCACAAGTTGGACACTTTGGCGAGTGTCATTTTTTGTTCGATTTTGAAAAAGGCAATTATCGGGTGGAGAAATATTCCCGCGTCTGCTATAATCGGTAGAAGAGGAAAACAGGGGGAGACAGGGAGAAGTAAGATGAAACAAAGGAAAAAAGTACTTATTACCAACCTTTATTTTCAGAAGTTTACAGGATCTGAGCTGCATGTGCTGGAGTTTGCACATCTGTTCAAAGAAAAGGGATATGATGTGGTGATTGCTGTATATAAGAAGTCTTATCCACTTCTGCAGGAGTTGGAAGAGGGGATCACAGTGATTGAATGTCAGAAAGAGGCACTCAAAGAGATGGAATTTGAGATTGTCTTTATCCAGCATTTCCCGGTGTTTGATTATCTTGTGAGCCGGTACGGATTAAAATATAAACGAATGGTTGTCTCGAAGCTGAGTGTGATCAATGCCATGGAGAATCTTCCGGTCTGTACGCAGGAAGCGGCATTCATTCTGTGTGTCAGTCCTGAATGTGCAGATATGGTAGCCATGCAGGTTCCGGAAGGAACGAAGATACGGGTCTTTCAAAACTGTGTGGAAGCAGAGTATTTTGAAGGAAGCGGCGAGTATGCAGGATACAAAAGAGCGTTGGATAAGATCGCGATCATTTCCAATCATATCCCCGCAGGAGCCTTTTTGGAGCTCGCTCAAGGAAAAGATGGGCGGGTATTATCAGGTGGATCTGATCGGACTTGGGTATCGTACGGAACAGGTGAATGCAGAGTTTTTGCAGCAGTATGATCTGGTCATTACGATTGGAAGAACCGTACCGAGGTGTCTTGCAATGGGCGTTCCGGTTTATGTTTATGATTATCTGGGAGGTCCCGGATATCTGACAGAAGCCAATTTCAGTCTTGCTGAGCGGAACAATTTTTCGGGAAGAGGATTTGAGAAAAAGACATCAGATGAACTGTTAAAAGAGATCAAGGAAGGATATGGCCCGGCAGGAGAGTGGCTGCCGCTCTGGCAGAAGATCGCTGCGGTGGATTATCAGTATGCCAGCCGGTTTGATGAGATGTATGAAGAACTGATGGCATCTCCGGAGCTTACAGAATGCAGGACATACTATTCGGGAATTGAAGCAGAGAGAATGAAATTCTACAGCGATATTGTGTCCGGATATATCAGTGGAAAAGAATGTCAGGAATCTAAGTGTTACTATGATATCGGAAACGGTTTCTGCGAGGAGGACAGCGAGACATGGCCGAGTATGTCAGGATATAAGATTCAAAAATCCTGGCTTCTGGAAAATGCAAAGATGATGCGCTTTGATCCATGCAATGCAGCGTGCCGTTGTGAGATCTGCAGTGTGAAGATCAATGGAAGATCTGTGGAACACGAGATGAAACCAGTCAATGCAGTTTCTACAGATCGTGGAAAGAGTCTCTTTCTGACGGATGATCCGCAGTACCTGATGGATATTCCGGAGTTGGACGGCGGACCTGCATGGCTGGAAGTAGAATACCGGTTTGATATTCTTTCCGAACAAGAGGAAAAAAACTACTATTGCGAAAAGATAAAAGATCTGGAGGAGCAGCTGACAAAAGCCCGGCATCAGTTGTGGGAAGAACGGCGCAAGGCCACTTCATTCGGAATGAAGAAAACGAGAAAGTAAGGTTTTTCTTGGATTTAAGTATAGCATGTGATATATTAAAAGGCGTTGTTGCGGGCAGGATACTGTCCGGATCTGAAAAAAGGAGTCTACATAACCTGTCTGAAAACTGGGAATGTTAAGGACAGGTTACATAAGTTTTAAGAGGAGATATACAGTATATGTGTGGATTTGCAGGATTTGTAGGAGAAGTTGAGAACAGAGAACAGGTGCTGGAGAATATGATAGATACGATCATCCATCGCGGACCGGACAGTTCCGGCAAATTTGTGGATGAAGATGCGGCACTTGGATTCCGGCGTCTTTCAATCATTGATCTTTCAGAAAGCGGAGATCAGCCATTATATAACGAGGACAGAAGCAAGGTGCTTGTATTTAACGGTGAGATCTATAACTATCAGGAACTGAGAGAAGAACTGATTCAGGCTGGACATACATTTGTTTCCAATACGGATTCGGAAACTTTGATCCACGGATACGAGCAGTGGGGAGAAGAACTGGTTTACCGTCTTCGCGGAATGTATGCATTTGCAATCTGGGATCAAAAGGCAAAAAGACTGTTTTCAGCGCGGGATATTTTTGGTATTAAGCCGCTTTATTATGCGCAGATGAATGGAACATTGATGTTTGGATCAGAAATCAAATCTTTTTGGAGCATCCGAAGTTTGATAAAGTGTTTAATGAAGATGCATTGGGAAATTACCTGTCTTTTCAGTTTGTTCCGACCAATGAGACGTTCTTTAAAGGCGTGTTCTGTGTACAGCCGGGCCATTATTTCGTTTATGAGAACGGGAAAATGACGATCAAACGGTATTTTGAACCGAATTTCACAGGAGATACGACAAAATCCTTTGAAGAAGTTGTAGATGACATTGAAAAAGTCATGAAAGAGTCTGTGGAGATGCACAAGATCAGTGATGTAGAAGTTGCTTCCTATTTGTCCAGTGGAGTGGATTCCAGTTATCTGACATATTTAGGTCAGGTGGATCGTACCTTTACCGTTGGATTCGACGAAGGAAAATACAGCGAGATTCAGGATGCGAAAGAGTTTGCAGCAAGCATCAACATGAAAAATGATGCAAAAGTCATCACTCCACAGGAATACTGGGACAATCTGTCCGATATCCAGTATTATATGGATGAACCGGTGGCAGATCCTGCGGCGATCGCACTTTATTTTCTGAGTCAGGAAGCAGCGAAGAAGGTAAAGGTAGTGCTGTCCGGAGAAGGTTCGGATGAATTGTTCGGAGGATATAATATTTACTGTGAGCCTCTGGAGCATACTTCGTTTAATAAAATTCCAATGCCGATCAGACGAATGCTTGGAAATTTTGCAGAGAGATGCCTTCCAAGAGGCATGAAAGGAAGAGGCTTCCTGATGCGTCACGGAAAAACTCTGGAAGAACGTTATTTTGCCAATGCGACGAATATTTTTACAGAGAGAGAAGCGAACCGTATTTTTGAAAAAAGGCTGCAAGCCGGGAATTCAGAAGGTGACTGCACCACTGTATGAGCGCGTGAAAGACAAGGATTCTGTGACCAAGATGCAGTATGTGGATATGCATCTCTGGCTGGTACATGATATTCTGATGAAGGGGGATAAGATGGGAATGGCCAATTCTCTGGAAGTGCGTGTCCCGTTTTTGGATAAAAAAGTACTGGAGCTTGCCCAGACACTGCCGTTGCATTATAAAGTGAGAGCACCGAAGACAAAAGTGGCACTTCGCGGGGCGGCAGAAAAGGTGATCCGCAGTAAGACTGCAGAGAAGAAGAAACTGGGATTCCCGATTCCGATCCGGGTATGGCTCAAAGAAGATGCGTATTACAATCGGGTAAAAGAAATGTTTCTTTCTGATGCGGCAAAAAAATTCTTTGATACAGAGCTTCTTGTGAAAATGCTGGATGAACACAAGCATGCAAAACATGCAAATGAAAAGACAGATAACAGTCGGAAGATCTGGACTGTCTACATTTTCCTTGTATGGTATGACCGGTTTTTTGAACATGGAAAACCGGTGCATCCGGCAATGAGCGCAAGATAACCGAGTAAAATAAAAACAGGGGAGATGTTATGAGCAGCAAAACGGTACAGCCGATTCGCAGAAGAGAGCAGGGGGAAACGAAAAGCAGACGTTCTGCCAGACAGAAACGGGAGAAAAGAGAGATTGCGCAAAGCAGTGTGCCGACCACGTATTTTGATTATAATCTGATGCTGGTCATTATATTTTGACTTGCTTTGGACTGATTATGCTCTATAGTGCCAGTGCGTACAGCGCTCAGGCGGATTTTCAGGATGACATGTCCTATTTTATCAAACAGGCAATGATCAGTGCGGGCAGTTTTGGAGTTATGTGATCGTTTCCAGGATTGATTATCATGTTTATGGAGCTTTTTCTTTTGAAATCTATGTGTTTGCCATGATTATGATGGCGCTGGTGCAGACGCCTCTTGGAACAACGATCAATGGAGCCAGACGATGGATCCAGCTTCCGGGAAATATGACATTGCAGCCATCTGAGATTACAAAGATCGCGATTATTTTGTTTATTTCCTGTGAGATCTGTAAGATGGGAAGAAAAGTCAATGACTGGCTTGGAATCCGGGGACTTCTGATCTATGGCGGGGTGGCAGCAGGTGGAGTGTTTATTCTTACAGACAACTTAAGTACTGCCGTGATCGTAATGGCGATTACCTGTGTCTTGATTTTTGTGGCACATCCGAAGACAAAGCCGTTTTTGATGATCGCTGCCATCGGAGCAGGAATTTTGATCGTGATAGTGGCCATACTTGCGGTTTATGCGACGAACAGTGATAATTTCCGAATCGGAAGAATCACAACATGGCTGGATCCGGAAGGACACTCGGATGGCACCGGCTTCCAGGTGCTTCAGGGACTGTATGCGATCGGATCCGGGGGATTCTTCGGAAAAGGTCTTGGAAACAGCACGCAGAAGCTTGGTATGATCCCCGAAGCGCAGAATGATATGATTCTGAGCGTTATCTGCGAAGAACTTGGCGTTTTCGGAGCAATCGTAGTATTGATCCTGTTCGGACTTCTTCTATATAGATTGATGTTTATTGCAAGAAATGCACCGGATCTGTACGGCTCACTGATCGTGACCGGAATTTTTGCACATATCGCGCTGCAGGTGATCTTAAATATCATGGTTGTAACGAACATGATCCCGACAACGGGTGTTACGCTTCCGTTTGTCAGTTATGGAGGAACTTCGGTTCTGTTCCTGATGACGGAGATGGGACTTGCCCTGAGTGTATCCAGGAGAATTAAGCTTCAGACAGAATAGGAAAAGCAAAAGATATAAAAATGTCTTTTCATCCGACACAAAGTGTGGTATATTAAGTAACGTAGTATTGAAAACCACATATAATAGATGGTGGAAAAAGAAAGTGTGGTTTGGGAGGAAAGACATGAGCTATAAAGTAATTGTTGACAGTTGCGGAGAATTTACGCCGGAGATGAAAGCAGACGGAGGATTTGAACACGTTGCTCTCGGAATTCAGATAGAAGATACTCAGTGGACAGATGATGACAGCTTGAAGCAGGAAGAGCTGCTTTTAAAGATTGCAGAAAGTACATCCTGTGCGAAGACATCCTGTCCGTCTCCGGAAAGATATATGGAAAGTTATCACTGCGATGCCGAACGTATTTATGTGGTGACACTATCGGCAGAATTGAGCGGATCATATAACAGTGCGGTTCTTGGAAAAAATCTGTATGAAGAAGAATATGGGGAAAAACAGATTCATGTATTTAATTCACGCTCCGCTTCAGTAGGAGAGACTTTGATCGCATTGAAGGTTCAGCAGTGTGAAAAGGCCGGGATGACGTTCGAAGAAGTTGTGGAAAGTGTAGAGTGTTATATTGAGGAGCAGCACACTTATTTTGTACTGGAGAATCTGGATACTTTAAGAAAGAACGGAAGACTTACGGGAATCAAATCACTGGTAGCGGGAGCCTTGAATATCAAACCGATCATGGGATCTACTCCGCAGGGAACGATCTGTCAGAAGGAAAAAGCGAGAGGCATGAAAAAAGCACTTGTGAAGATGGCGGACTGCGTGGCAGCAGATGTGGTCAATGCAGGAGATAAGATTCTGGCTATTGCACACTGTAACTGTGAGGAGAGAGCAAAAGAAGTGCAGCGCCTTTTAAAAGAACGGTTTGCAGTGAAGTCCAGTTTTATCGTAGATACATCCGGGATCAGTACGGTTTATGCCAATGACGGAGGAATTATTGTTGTAGTTTAGAGTCGGATGTGGTACACTATGTAGAAAGAGTGCAGGACAGAAGCTGTCAAATACATAGGGGACAAAGGAGCTTTTAGATATGAGTCAGGAAAAAGTAGACCGCTATAAACAGGAAAAGGCGAATCGGAAGAAGAACATGAAAAAGCAGCGCATTATGAACATTGTCAGAAAGTGTGTACTGTCACTGGCTGCATTGGCATTGGTGGGATGGCTCGGATATTCCGCATATGTGTCTCATGAGTCAAAGCAGGAACGGGAAGTGGCAGAAGTGAATTATGATGCGGTGAATAATTATCTGAGCGGACTTGGCGAATAAAAGAATAAAGAATGATATGAGAACAGGTTTTGGAAGCCTGTTCTTTTTTTGAACCAAATTTTTACAGAATTGTGACATAGATGTGAAAAAATGTGAAAAAATGGGTTGAAAAAGGGGGGCCGTGGTGGTTTACAATGGTTTCAAGTGGTAGGAAGTGGTGAATAGTGGCATAAAGTGGGGCGAAAGTGGAGTTCTGCTTTTAGAAGGGATTCCAGATGTTATTAGGAGAGTTTAATCATAGTATTGATGAAAAAGGCCGACTCATCATTCCAGCCAAATTACGAGATGACTTGGGAGAAAGCTTTGTGATCTGTAATGGCTTGGAAGGGTGTCTTTTTGTGTATTCTCAAGACGAATGGAATCAGTTTGTTGCTGAATTAAATACCTTACCACGGATGAACAAGGATGCCAGAATTTTCAAGCGTTATTTTTTTGGAAGTGCTTCTGAGGGCAGCTTTGACAAGCAGGGGAGGGTTTCTGTACCTGCATCACTTCGAAAAGCTGCACATCTGGAGAAGGACGTTGTCCTGGTGGGAGTTCAGGACCGCGTGGAGATCTGGGATAAAGCACTTTGGGAAGAGCGCAGTATGGTCAGTGAAGAAGATCTGGATGCGATTGCAGAACGTATGGAGGCGATCGGTATCCGAATTTGATTCTGGACAGAGAGTGAATGGAGGATTCTATGGCATTTAAACACACATCAGTTTTACTTGAAGAGACAGTAGATGGTCTGAAGGTGAAGCCGGATGGCATCTATGTAGACGCGACACTTGGCGGGGGAGGACATGCATATGAAGTCGCAAGCCGCTTAAGTGACAAGGGGAGATTTATAGGAATAGACCAGGACGCCGACGCGATTGAAGCGGCGGGCGCCAGATTATCCGGTTTCGGGGAGAAAGTAACAATAATCCGGAGCAATTATTGTGATATGAAACCGAGGCTCCATGAAATAGGAATTGACAAGGTAGACGGGATTGTAATCGATCTGGGAGTGTCTTCATATCAGTTAGATACGGCGGAGCGCGGTTTCTCTTACCGCACAGATGCGCCGCTTGACATGCGGATGGATCAGAGACAGACTACGACAGCAAAAGACATTGTCAATGACTATAGCGAAGCGGAACTTTACCGTGTCATCCGTGATTATGGAGAAGATAAATTTGCAAAGAATATTGCAAAACACATTGTGATGGAGCGCGGAAAGCATCCAATTGAGACAACAGGACAGTTAAATGAAGTTATCAGAAGAGCCATTCCGATGAAGTTTCAGAAAACATCCGGACATCCGTCCAAAAGGACATTTCAGGCAATCCGGATCGAGCTGAACAGAGAGTTGGATGTACTTCGGGAGACTCTGGATGATATGATCGATATGCTGAATCCGGGAGGTCGGATCTGTATTATCACGTTTCATTCTCTGGAAGATCGGATTGTAAAGAGTGCATTCCGAAAGAATGAAAATCCGTGTACCTGTCCAAGTCACTTTCCGGTTTGTGTATGTGGAAACATATCGAAAGGAAAAGTGATCACAAGGAAACCAATTCTTCCTTCTGAGGAAGAGTTGATGTATAACAGCCGTTCAAAAAGTGCCAAACTTCGCATTTTCGAACGAAGCTGAAAAAAATGAGGGTGAGTATCTGAAAAAATAAAATCTGCCGGGAAGGGGAGAGCCCGGCAGATTGTACGTGGAAAGGGGCAGACCAAATGGCTGCAGGAAAGAGAACTACATACAGAAGACAATCTAATACAGGAAACAGATCTGGACAGTTCTACGTCTATGGAAATGTAGCGCATCAGCCGAAGGTATTGCCAAATCAGGAGAAACAAGCAGTGGAAGTACGTCCTCAAAAAACGGACAAGCAGTCAGGTGAAAAAAGAACCGCAGGCGTGCATTGGATATGAGCCCGATCTATACAGGGTTTTTGACAGTGGCGGCTGTTTGTGCGGTTTTCATCTGTGTCGTATATCTGCAGCTCCAGTCAGAACTCGTGCAGAGGTCAGAAAATATCACGGCTCTTCAGGAAGAGTTGTCAGATCTGACAGAGGCGAATGATACGGCATACAATGCGGCAGTAGATTCTGTGAATCTGCAGGAAATCCGGGACAAAGCAATGAATGAACTTGGCAGTATATGCGGCGAATGGTAATGTGGTGGAGTATGACAGCCCGACCAGTGATTACGTGAAGCAGTATAATGAGATACCATCTGACGGGATTCTTGCAAAGTCAAAGGACGTGTCAAAATAGGAAGATGTAATGACAAGAAGACGAAGAAAAAATCCATTTCAATTTTTAACAAAAAAATTTCCGAAAAGGATGCAAAAGAAGCTGGTAATGCTGTTTGTGGCAATTATACTGGCTTTTGTTGTTCTTATCGGAAGAATTACGTATATCAATGTATTCAAAGGTGGAAAGTATACCAGGATCGTTCTGAACCAACAGCAGTATGGAAGCAGGACCATTCCGTATAAACGAGGAGATATCGTAGACCGGAACGGAACAAAAGTAGCGACCAGTGAGCGTGTGTATAATGTGATCCTGGATGTGGTGGTTGTGACAGACGAGGGAGAGAGCGATAAGTATATCGATTCCACACTGGACGTTTTAGAAGAATGCTTTGGTATTGACAGTGAAGAAGTAAGGGATACGATCAAGGCAAATCCGGACAGCCGTTACGAGGTTTTAAAAAAATGGCGTTTCTTATGAAGATGCCAAGAAATTCCAGGAAATTGACGAGGATGATAAAAAATATCCGAATGTTCAGGGGGTCTGGCTGGAGGATGATTACCAGCGTACATACCCTTACAACAGTCTTGCAAGTGATGTGATCGGATTTTCCGTATCCGGAAATCAGGGAGCAATCGGCATTGAAAGTGCATACAATGATATTCTTAACGGTACAGACGGAAGAGAATATGGATATTTTGACAGTGCTTCTTCAGTAGAACGTACTGTGAAAGCGGCAAAGAATGGAAATACGGTAGTGTCCACGATCGACGTTACACTGCAGAGCATTGTAGAAAAATATATTCTGGAATTTAATGAGGCACACAAAGGAGAAGAACGGGAGGATGAGCTGGGAAGTAAGAATACGGCTGTGATCATAATGGATCCGAACAGCGGAGAGATTCTTGCAGAGGCTTCGTACCCGAACTTTGATCTGAATAATCCAAGAGATCTGACGCCGTGGTATACGACGGAAGCGTTGGCAAAAATGTCAGATGATGATAAGCTGAATGCAATGAACAATCTCTGGAGAAATTTCTGCGTCAGTGATGCCTTTGAACCGGGATCGACAGCCAAGCCGTTTACTCTGGCCACAGGTCTGGAGACCGGAACTTTGACCGGTCAGGAAACCTATGTATGCCAGGGTGGTACATGGAAAGGTGACTGGTATATTCAATGTCACAATACGTCAGGGCATGGGACAGAGAATGTAGATCAGGCAATCGCCAATTCCTGCAATGTGGCTCTGATGGCTATGGCCGATAAGATCGGAGTGGAAGATTTTATCCGGTATCAGCATATCTTTGGGTTTGGAGAGTACACGGGAATTGACCTGCCGGGAGAGGCGTCCACAGAAAATCTGATCTTTACTGCAGAGAATATGGGGGAGACAGATCTTGCAACGTCTTCCTTTGGGCAGAGTTTCAATGTAACGATGACACAGATGGTGTCGGCATTTTCTTCTCTGATCAATGGCGGGTATTATTATCAGCCTCATGTGGTGAAGCAGATTCAGGATGAAAACGGAAACGTGATTGAAACAAACGATCCGACTTTGCTTCGAAAAACGGTATCAAAACAGACTTCTGACCGTGTCAAAGAAGCGCTTCGCGCGGTAATGACAGACGGAACCGGAGTTCCGGCAAATGTAGAGGGATACGACATTGGCGGAAAAACCGGAACAGCGGAGAAGCTTCCGCGAGGGAATGGAGACTATCTGCTTTCTTTTATTGGATATGCACCACAGGAAAATCCGGAAGTTGTGATCTATGTGGTCATCGATGAGCCAAATGTGGAAAATCAGGAATTAAGTTCGTATGTTCTGGAGCTGTCACAGAAGATCATGGCGGAAGCATTTCCATATCTGAACATTACAAGAAACGGGGATGCACTGCCAGAGGACAGCGGTGTAAGAGAAGACGTACAGCAGGATTTCGATGAGAACTTCGAAGATACCTACAGTAATCAGGATGGCGCCTATATCGATCCGAACTACCAGCCGGATTATGATAGCTGGGCAACCTCTCCGGAATCATCGGAAACAACAGAATAAAACAGGAATAACCTTACAGAAGAGAAAATATGTTGTATAAAGTCTTCTGTAAGGCTTTTTTTATGAAAAATAAAACGTATCATAAAAAGAAAATTCTGGTAGTGTTTACCTGCGCGTTTCTGATTTTGACAGGTTTGATCGGGCGACTGGTCTATCTGATGGTGTTTGATGCCGAGTATTATCAGAAACGAGCCGAGGATCTGCATAAACGGGAACGTAAGATCAAGGCAGCCAGAGGAGAAATCGTGGATCGAAATGGCGTTGTGCTTGCTACAAACAAAACAGTGTGTACGATTTCTGTGATCCACAGTCAGATCAAGGAACCCGAACGGGTGACGGAAATTCTCGCAAAAGAGCTTGAAATGGATCAGGCAGAGGTGAGAAAGCGAGTGGAGAAGGTCTCTTCCATGGAAAAAGTAAAAACCAACGTGGAAAAAGAAGTGGGAGATAAGATCCGGGAGTATAATCTGGATGGAGTCAAGGTGGATGAAGACTATAAGCGATATTATCCGTATGACAGCCTGGCATCCAAGGTGCTTGGATTCACAGGAGGAGACAATCAGGGGATCATTGGTCTGGAAGTGAAATATGAAGAGACATTAAAAGGCAGCAACGGAACCATTCTCACGACAACGGATGCAAGAGGAATCGAACTGGATGCGGTCGCGGAAGGCCGGATCGAGCCTGTGGCCGGCAAAACGCTGGAGATCAGTATGGATTATAATATTCAAAAATATTGTGAGCAGGCGGCTGAAAAAGTCATGCGGGAAAAACAGGCGGACGGAGTGTCGATTTTACTGATGAATCCGCAAAACGGAGAAATTCTGTCTATGGTCAATGTGCCGGAATTTAATCTCAATGATCCGTTTGAATTGAATACAGGAGAAGAACTGGAAGGAGAAAAATTGCAGGATGCGTTAAATGCAATGTGGAGAAATCGATGTATCAATGATACGTATGAGCCGGGATCCACATTTAAGATCATTACGTCTGCAGCCTGCCTGGAAGAGGGAGTCGTGACACCTGAGGATACCTTTTCCTGTCCGGGATACCGCATGGTAGAAGACAGAAGAATCCGGTGTCACAAAGTGGGCGGACATGGCAGTGAAACCTTTGTTCAGGGAATTCAGAATTCCTGCAACCCGGTGTTTATCGATATTGGTCTGCGTCTCGGAGCAGAGCGGTTTTATGACTATTTTCAGCAATTCGGACTTCTGGATCTGACGGGAATCGATCTGCCGGGAGAGGCGGGAACCATTATGCATCAGGTGGAAAATATCGGTCTGGTGGAGCTTGCCACCATCAGTTTTGGACAGTCATTTCAAGTTACGCCGGTTCAGATGGCAGTGACAGTCAGTTCCATTATCAATGGAGGGCGAAGAGTTACCCCGCATTTCGGAAAAGCCGTTCTTGACAGGGAAGGAAATGTGCTGGAAACATTGTCCTATGAAGAAAGATCAGGTGTGGTATCAGAGAAAACATCGAAAACGATGCAGACACTTTTGGAGGGAGTTGTTGCCAATGGGTCCGGGAAAAATGCATATATCGAAGGATATTCCATCGGCGGAAAGACAGCCACCTCTCAGACACTGCCGCGAAGTGCGAATAAGTACATTTCTTCCTTTATCGGATTTGCACCGGCAGAGGATCCGCAGGTACTGGGAATGGTGGTGATCCATAATCCGCAGGGGATTTATTATGGAGGAACGATCGCCGCACCGGTCCTTCGCAGTATTTTTGACAATGTCCTTCCATATCTCGGGATTGAAAAACAGTAGGTAATGCGGTATACTAATTGAGATATTGAAACAAAAGAGATGAAGAGGTGGAAGTATGAGTTATCATGTAGTAATACCGGTATTGGTATCGTTTGCTTTGAGCCTGGTGCTCGGACCGATCGTAATACCATTCCTTAGAAAACTGAAAATGGGACAGACAGAACGGGAAGAGGGAGTACAGTCTCATTTGAAGAAGGCAGGAACGCCGACCATGGGAGGAATTATCATTCTGGCCAGTGTCGTTATCACGTCCCTGTTTTATGTAAAAGATTATCCGAAAGTGATTCCGATCCTGTTTCTGACGCTTGGTTTTGGTCTGATTGGATTTCTGGATGATTATCTGAAGGTTGTGATGAAACGTTCAGACGGTCTGTATCCGAAACAGAAGATGGCACTCCAGCTGGTGGTGACAGCAATTTTTGCATATTACGTGTTTAAAGTGGCAGACATTCCGATGTCTATGCTGATTCCGTTTTCCGGTGGAAAATACTGGGATATCGGCTGGCTGGCAGTTCCGCTTTTATTTATTGCAGTGATCGGTACTGTAAACGGAACGAATTTTACAGACGGACTGGACGGACTGGCATCCAGCGTGACGGTTCTGGTAGCTACGTTCTTTACGGTGGTTGCTATTGGAACAAAGAGCGGAGTAGAGCCGATCACCTGTGCGGTTGTAGGTGCGCTCCTTGGATTTTTATTGTTTAATGTATATCCTGCGAGTGTGTTTATGGGAGACACCGGTTCTCTTGCACTGGGCGGTTTCGTGGCAGGAACGGCGTATATGATGCAGATGCCGTTGTTTATCATTATTGTAGGGCTGATCTATCTGGTGGAAGTGGCATCGGTGATGATCCAGGTTACATATTTTAAGAAGACCGGTGGAAAGCGTTTCTTTAAAATGGCACCGATCCATCATCATTTTGAATTGTGCGGCTGGTCAGAGACAAGAGTTGTGGCAGTATTTTCAATTGTGACTGCACTGCTCTGTCTGATCGCATTAATGGGGGTATAGACATGAAGTTTAAAGACAAAAAAGTACTGGTGTTTGGTTCCGGTATCAGTGGTGTTTCTGCTGCGGCTCTGCTGCTGCAGGAAGGTGCAGAAGTCGTATTGTATGATGGGAATGACAGGTTGGATGCGGCAGGAATCAAAGAACAGATCGAAGGACAGGCAAAGGGGAGCGTAAGCGTTGTTCTCGGAGCATTTCCCGAGGCGCTTCTTTCAGAGCTTTCTCTGGTTGTGATGAGTCCGGGTGTTCCGACAGATTTACCATCGGTGAATCAGATGCGGGATGCAGGGATTCCGATCTGGGGTGAAATTGAACTGGCATATGTCCTTGGTAAAGGGGATGTGCTGGCGATCACCGGAACAAATGGAAAGACGACCACGACAGCACTGCTTGGTGCAATCATGAAAAATTTCCGGGAAAGCACATTTGTTGTAGGCAATATCGGCAATCCTTACACGAGCGTTGTGCGGGAGACAAAGGATGATTCTGTTATTGTGGCAGAGATGAGCAGTTTTCAGCTTGAGACGATTCACACATTCTGTCCCAAAGTCAGTGCGATCTTGAATATCACGCCGGATCATCTGAACCGCCATCACACGATGGAAGCTTATATCGAAGCCAAAGAGCAGATTGCAAAAAATCCAGACAGAAGAAGATGTCTGTGTTTTGAATTATGAGGATGATGTGACCAGAAAATTCGGAGAAAGAGTCAAAGCGCAGGTGATTTATTTTTCCAGCCGCCGCAGACTGGAAAAAGGAATTTATCTGGAAGATGGCAATATCATCTATTGCAGAGAAAATCCGGAGAAAGTCTGTCATGTGGATGAATTAAAACTGCTTGGAATGCATAATTATGAAAATGTAATGGCAGCTGTGGCTATGGCGGCAGCGTATCACGTTCCGATGGAGATCATCCGTAAGACCATTCGGGAATTTACGGCAGTGGAACATCGGATCGAGTTTGTGGCAGAAAAGAACGGGGTTGCATATTACAACGACTCCAAAGGCACAAATCCGGATGCCGCGATCAAAGGAATCCAGGCAATGAACAGGCCTACATTTTTGATCGGCGGAGGATATGACAAGGATTCTTCTTATGATGAGTGGATTCAGTCTTTTGACGGTAAGGTAAAAAAAGCTGGTGCTTCTCGGAGCGACAAAAGAGAAGATCAATGAGACGGCAAAAAGGCTGGGATTTACAGATACGATTCTTGCAGATACGTTTGAAGAGGCGGTCAATATCTGTGTAGAACAGGCAGAACCCGGAGATGCAGTTCTTTTGTCTCCGGCGTGTGCAAGCTGGGGAATGTTTAAGAATTATGAAGAACGCGGAGATAAATTCAAAGAACTTGTAAATCAATTATAAGGAGTGGATCTGCATTGAAGCATCCGGCAAAAAAGCAGCGGTATGATTATACTCTGCTTGTGGTGGTATTGCTCCTGGTCGGGATTGGTCTGATACTGCTATACAGTACCAGCGCCTATAATGGCCGGGTAAAGTTCCATGATTCTTTTTACTATTTGAAAAAGCAGGGATTTGCGACAGCGTTGGGACTGGCAGGCATGTTTATTGTGGCAGGGATCGACTATCACAGGTGGATTCCTTTTGCAAAGCTTGGATATGTCACTGCAATCGTTCTGTCTGTAGCAGTCATGTTTATAGGAGATGAGTACAATGGGTCCAAAAGATGGCTTTCTTTGGGACCCATTTCTTTTCAGCCGTCTGAGTTTGCGAAAGTGGCAGTCATTTTATATTTGTCCTGCGTAATCTCAAACCAGGCAAGAAAGATGGAAAAATTTACAACACTTGTCAAAGTTATGCTGCCAGTTCTTCCTGTGGTAGGCCTGGTAGGTGCAAGTAATCTAAGTACGGCCATTATTATCCTGGGAATTGCGGCAGCACTTGTTTTTGTGGCAAGTCCGAAGTATGCCCAGTTTCTTGGAATGGGTGCGGCAGCGGCAGGGTTTATGGGGATATTTCTGGCACTGGAAAGTTATCGTCTGGAGAGACTTGCAATCTGGAGAAATCCGGAAAAGTATGAAAAAGGGTACCAGACACTGCAGGGACTTTATGCCATCGGTTCCGGAGGGCTGTTTGGAAGAGGGCTTGGAAAAAGCGTACAGAAGTTGGGATTTCTGCCGGAAGCCCAGAATGATATGATTTTTTCTATCATCTGTGAAGAACTGGGACTGGTCGGAGCAAGCCTGATCATTTTATTGTTTCTGATTCTGATCTGGCGCATTTTTTGTGATCGCAACACATGCGAAGGATCTGACCGGTGCCTTGATCGCAACAGGAGCGATGGCGCATATGATGATTCAGGTGATCTTGAATATTGCGGTTGTGACGAACAGTATTCCCAATACCGGGATCACGCTCCCCTTTATCAGCTATGGGGGAACTTCGGTGGTATTTCTGCTGTTGGAAATGGGGCTTGTGTTAAGTGTGTCTAATTTGGTAGAATAAGCAGAGAAAGAAAAGGAGGAAGCCTTATGAAACAAAAGAAAAAGAAGATTCGAATGGCGGCACTGATTACAGTCCTGTCGGTACTTGTGTTATTTTTTGCGGTATTTCTTCTGTTTCAGACAAGGAAGATCGAGGTGACCGGAAACCAGTACTGTCAGGACGAAGAACTGGTAAAATGGGTTCAAAAAGACAAGTATGCATTCAACTCCATCTATATCTGGTGGAAGTATAATTATGGAGATGTGACAAAGCCGGCAGCGATCGAATCCGTGAAAGTTTCAATTAAAAACCCATGGACGGTCGTGATGAAGGTAAAAGAGAAGGAGTTTCTTGGTTATTTTGATTACCAGGGAGAGTTTTTGTATTTTGATGAGGACGGAACAGCTGCGTTAAAGACAACGGAAGTGATTCCCGGGGCGCCGTTTATCGAGGGATTGGAGCTTAATACCAAAAAAGTGAAAATGAACAAAAAACTCCCGGTCACAGATCAGGATATTTTTGAACGTATCGTGGAGGTGACAAGACTTTCCAACAAATATGAACTTTCTTCCGACCGGCTTACCTGCAGTGACGGAGGAGTCAATCTGATTTTCGGAGTGGTCACAGTGCAGCTGGGAAAAGGAAACTATGAGATGAAGATCGCACAGATTTCGCCGATCCTTGAGAAGCTTAATGAAAAGTTTGCGGGGCAGGCAGGTGTACTGCACCTGGAGAATTATGAAACGTCCGGTACTTCCGTGCGTTTTTGTACCGGAGAAAGCAGCGGAAACAGAAGCAGATGAGGGCCAGGACGCCGGACAGACGGACGAAAATCAGTCAGGAGAATCTGAAGCTGCACAGACGGATCAGACATCTGCAGCAGGAACCGGTGAAGGAGAAACAACTGAATAAAAAAAATCATAAAATACACAAAAATCTATTGATTATTGCGTGAAAGACTATATTATATACTTATTGAATTCTATTGTTCATACATATTTATGATGGGATGTATAAAAATAAGTTGATAGGACGACGAAGGAGGAACTACCCTTGTTAGAGATTAAGACAAACGAATCAGAAGCAGCTGCAAGAATTATTGTTGTCGGAGTCGGCGGAGGCGGTAACAACGCGGTAAACCGTATGATCGATGAGCAGATTGCAGGTGTAGAATTTATAGCAGTGAATACAGATAAACAGGCACTGCAGTTATGCAAAGCACCAACATTGATGCAGATTGGCGAGAAGCTTACAAAAGGACTTGGTGCGGGAGCACAGCCTGAAGTAGGTGAGAAAGCAGCAGAGGAGAGTGCAGAAGAGATTTCCGCAGCACTCAAAGGCGCTGACATGGTATTTGTCACCTGTGGTATGGGTGGTGGAACCGGAACAGGAGCAGCTCCTGTAGTCGCACGTATCGCAAAAGAGCAGGGCGCACTGACAGTTGCAGTTGTGACAAAGCCGTTCCGTTTTGAATCACGTACAAGAATGGCGAATGCACTGGCTGGTATTGATAAATTAAAAGAGAATGTAGACACGATGATCGTGATTCCGAATGATAAACTTCTGGAAGTAGTAGATCGCAGAACGACAATGCCGGAAGCATTGAAGAAAGCGGATGAGGTTCTCCAGCAGGGTATTCAGGGTATCACAGACCTGATCAACGTACCTTCTCTGATTAACCTTGACTTTGCAGATATTCAGACAGTTATGAAGGATAAGGGAATCGCACACATCGGTATCGGTGAGGGACGCGGTGATGACAAGGCTCTGGAGGCAGTAAAACAGGCTGTTGCCAGTCCGCTGCTTGAGACAACGATTCAGGGAGCATCACACGTTATCATTAATATTTCCGGTGATATCACTCTGATGGATGCATCTGATGCTGCTGATTATGTACAGGAACTTGCAGGAGAGAATGCAAATATTATCTTCGGTGCGATGTATGATGATACAAGATCTGATGAAGCTACAATTACAGTTATTGCAACAGGACTTCACAATGTGGGTGGAAGTGCATCCAAGTTAAAAGCAAGACTGGAAGGACAGCAGAAGATGGGATCTATTCTTCCAAATGCGGACAAGTTTGCAAGAACACCGGCAGCAGAGTACGGTGCAGGAAGAACAACAACAGGAAATTCCACAATCCCGACCCTTCAGGGACAGGGAAGAGTGCCTTCAAGCACAGTAAAAGAGCAGTCCATTAAGATTCCGGATTTCTTTAAAAAATAATAAAGTCAGTTTGGGACAGGTTTCGACAAGAGACCTGTCCTTTTTTCCTTTTCACACGATTGTTGTCGAAATAAAGTCTGTTTCTCTGTCAGTTTCTGACAAATTTTCAAAATGATTCTGATTATAATAAATCTTGTTTGAGTGCCAAATCGATTTAGTACCAACGAGAAAGAGGGTGGAACATGTACTATGAAGTATACATAGATGTCATGTTTTTGGTGAATTTTATGATGGACGTCCTTATCCTGTTTTCTGTAAAAGCCTTGATGAAGATGCCGGGCAGTACGAAAAGAGTGATTGCAGGCGGTCTGGTCGGATCAGGACTTTCCTGTCTGGTGGTAATTTTGCGGCTGCCCGTGGGAATCACAATGGCAGTGCTTCATATGCTTGTCAGCAGCGGGATGGTGGTATGCGGTCTTAAAATTCGCAGCTTTTCGGAATTTTTAAAGTGTTATATTTTATTGTATTTTGTTTCCGTTTTGATTGGCGGGATTCTGGGAATGTTAAAACCCTATGTGAAATACACAAGTCTCTATTTTGCTGTTGTGATTGGCTGCTATTACACAATCCGCGCGATCTGGGATGTTTTTGTGCCGGCTTCAGAAGGAGGAACTCAAGATTTGCCGGATCATCTTGTATCAGGAAGGAAGCTGCTGTGAGATACGCGGGCTTTGGGATACCGGAAATGTGTTGAAAGATCCGCTGAGTGAAAAGCCGGTATGTATTTTAGAGCAAAGCACAATAGAAAA
>ENA-OPYU01000041-OPYU01000041.1-human-gut-metagenome-genome-assembly--contig:-NODE-41-length-44056-cov-4.033008_pt1 | contig 44056 bp, 61 predicted proteins | sample MGYA00242637_ERZ504482 | MGnify/ENA primary metagenome ERZ504482 (study PRJEB26092, sample SAMD00036237) | human gut metagenome | host: Homo sapiens | study: EMG produced TPA metagenomics assembly of... | reverse complement strand
CCTTTCTTTGCGTATTTTTCACAAAAAATAGATGTATAAGATTTACATTCATCTTACACATCTATTTTAAGCTCTATCACTTCATTATGTCTAATGCTTATATTGAATTTTGTTTTATGCCTGGAAAGCATTAATCTCCTCGATCATTTTACGGACTGCCAAAGAATATGGGATGTTACGTCTCCAGGCAATCACCGTACTGGTCGTGATTTCAGGAGAAATTCTTCGCTGTACAAGAATATCCTCTCGCCAATACTTTGCAGCACCCTCAATTGAAATTGGATACCCCAGTCCATTTGCCGCCATAACTCCGGCATTCGTTCCAAGATTACTCGTAAAAGCAATCTGAAGTTTTGAAAAGTCTTTCCCAAACCAGTTGGCAAGTTCACTTTGAACACTCACTCTTTCGGGCAGTATCAATGGTTTTCCTATGAGATCTTCTTTTTTTATAAACTCTTTTTCTGCCAGTGGATCATCCGGCCGCATTCCGACACACCAGTGATCACAATCTGTGATTCTGATATAATCCAGCCCTTCGGTGTCCATCGGCTCCATGAATAATGCAATATCTACAAGTCCTTTGTTCATCATCTCATACACTGCATCTGCTGTTGCAGTATGCAATACAATCTGAACCAGCGGATATTTTTCTTTATACGTTTTACATATCTTCGCCAATGTCTCCACTGCTGCAAATTCACCGCATCCAATGGTTATCGTGCCCTCTACAACCTCTTCTTTTCCTTTCAGTTCCTCAATCGTCCTTTCCTCAAGATTAAGGATCTCCAGGGCACGCCTTTTTAATAAAATTCCCTCATCAGTAAGCGAAATTTTCTTCCCGCTTCGAATAAATAATGTTATTCCCAGGTCCTCTTCAAATGCCGCCATCTGTCTGGATAGCGTTGGCTGGGTAATATGCAATTGTTCTGCTGCTTTTGTAAAGCTCTGTTCTTTTGCTACGGTCAGAAAATAGCGTAATAGTCTTAATTCCATATCTTTAATATTCCTACAAATTTTTTGATTGTATCCATTCTTGCTGCGAGCACTTCTGTCTTGCTGATCCCACCAAGGAAAAATGCTTCATTAATGGATACACCCCTTTTCCTTTTTTGAAGGTTCTCATTCTCATGTGCTACCTGATAAGCTTCATATGCTTCAACACCTTGTTCTTCGAATATTTTATTCTGCTGTTCAAGATTAACACTGATACGATCTGCAAGATATCCTGCTGATGCAATCAGCTCGTCCGAAGCAACAATAACGTCTCGCACATCTTCTCAATCGTATAAGTCGGATTCTTTAAGATTCCGGAACTCAAAAACAGACCCTCGATATAATTACACTTATAAAACTCTACTGTTAAGTCACAGATTTCTTCCGGAGTAAAAGCAGCCCGCTTGATGTACATGCCACATCATATTTTGCTGCGTCAGCAAGAATCTGCAGCGTTTGTATATGATCATTCGAAAAAATATCGTAATAGTCTTATTTCCATGTTTTCTATTTCTGCATATTATTTTTCTACCAATATATATTCCATTTGTCTTTCTTTCGTTCGCATTCCCATTTTTTCATAAAATTTCTCTGCTGAAGTATTTCCCGCCCATACATTCAATGTCACTTCATAGCACCCTATCTGTTTCGCTTCATTTTTTACATATTCAAACAGACTTTCGCCAACATGCTGACCTCGAACCTCTTGACTGACACAAAGATCATCAATAAAAACCGTCTTAAACGGAACCATGTTGTTTGAAAAAGGCTGCTCTTGTAATTGACAAAATGCATACCCTACACAAACATCATCCTCATCCACCGCAACATATATTGGCTTTTCTTTATGTTTCAAAAGCTCTCTCAATTCGTCTATCGTATATTTGGTCGTGCCCGGAATAAAAATATCAGGTCTTATATCTGCATGAATTTGTAACACTTGCTCTAATAACTCTAAAATTCTCGGAATATCTTTTTCTTTCGCTTTTCTGATAATCATTTTTACCTCCATCCATTCTCATTCTTCTGCAAAATAATAATTCTCAAATTAATTCTATATTTCCCTTGATATACATCACATTTTCCTTGTTGAATCCACATCATTAGAAACCATTAATTCAAAATGCTTTCGATTTGTTTTTATAAAGCCTTCTTTTTGTAACTTTGATATCTCCGTAGACATTGCCGCACGGTCAATACAAAGATAATCTGCTAACTGCTGCCGGTCAAAAGGAATATCAAAGGATAAAGATGAATGTCTGATTGATTCGGCTGACAGATATGACAATAGTTTATCTCTTGTCGTTCGCTTGCCAACATGTGTGATCTTATCGTTCAAGATCAGTATCTTATTTGCCAGGACACTGACCAGGTTACGAATCAACTTCTGATGATGCTCGCATGCAGTTGGACAAGTAACCAGAAGCTTCTGGACATTTAGGAAAATAATTTCACAGTCCTCATCTGCTACCACACTGATATTCAAAACAGCACCCGGACTTGCCGCATATGGTTCTCCGAAAAAATCACCGGCATGACATTTTGATAAAATATTTCGATGCCCCAAGTCTTCCTGGATAACAAGAACACAGCCTGACACCACAAGTCCCATTACTTCTGTAGAATCTGCTGCTCTGAAAATATAAGAATCTCTCTCTTTTGAAACTGTTGTTGCCTCTACACAGTGCAATATGGATAATATCTCGTCATCAGTAAGACCTTTAAAGAAAGGACTGTTCCTTAAAATGGGTAAAAATTTTTTCAAAATTGTTCCTCCTGTTGGAAATCAAACATACAAGTTGCATTTATTATACTATGATTCTAACAGAAATAAAAATTTTATGCTATAGACGGAGGGTAAAAATGATAAGAAAGATTATTCGAATTGATAAAGAAAAATGTAATGGATGCGGTGCCTGTGCAGATGCCTGTCATGAAGGTGCCATTGACATCATTAACGGAAAAGCAGAATTGGTAAGAGAACATTTCTGTGACGGGCTTGGCGATTGTCTCCCGGAATGTCCTACAGGTGCCATTTCTTTTGAAGAAAGAGAGGCTCCTGCATATGATGAAGAAGCCGTAAAAGAAGCGCAGAAAAAAGTATTTGCCAAAAATCAGGCAATGTCTACACACACCGGCTGTCCTGGTTCTAGAAGTATGCAGATTCAGCGATCCGAAACACCTGAAACCATAAAATCAACTCCAAGCGTAGAGCAGCTATCAAAACTTCAGAACTGGCCAGTACAGATTAAACTGGCACCTGTAAGTGCACCATATTTTAACGGCGCAAAACTATTAATCGCAGCCGATTGTACTGCTTATGCATATGCAAGCTTTCATCAGGATTTTATTCGGAATAAGGTAACATTAATCGGCTGTCCTAAATTAGATCAGGTAGATTATAGTGAGAAATTGACTGCAATTATTCAAAATAACAACATTCAAAGTGTAACAATTGTAAGAATGGAAGTTCCTTGCTGTGGTGGTCTGGAAATGGCAGCAAAAAGGCGCTTCAGGATAGTGGAAAATTCTTACCATGGCAGGTTATAACGATAAGTATTGATGGAAAAATTATAGAATAAAAAGGAGAATATAATAATGGATAAGAAAATGTTTTGCTTTCAGTGTGAGCAGACCGTCGGATGCGCCGGATGCACAGGAAATGCCGGTGTCTGTGGAAAAAAGGCAGATACAGCCAGATTACAGGATGAACTGACAGGTGCCTTGATTGGTCTTGCAAGAGCTGTCGATAGTACAACAGCTATTTCCAAAAGAACCGGACAGGTCATAATTGAAGGACTGTTTACCACAGTTACAAATGTAAATTTTGACGATGCCTCAATTGAAAACATGATACAAAAAGTCCGAGCTGAAAAGAAAGACTGGTTCCTGACTGCAGCAAAGGTCAGTCACCTTGCGGTAAAACAGGCGAATACGATATGCAACAGCTGTGGAATGCCAATGAAGATATACGCTCTTTGAAATCTCTTATTCTTTTCGGAATTCGTGGAATGGCTGCCTATGCCTATCATGCAAATGTTCTGAATTATGAAGATACTGAAGTGAATCGCTTCTTCTGTGAAGCATTATTTAAGATTGGTTATGAAGAAAGTGCAGATGCACTGCTTCCTACAGTACTAAAAGTAGGAGAAATCAACCTGAAGTGTATGGCACTTCTTGATAAGGCAAATACAGAAACCTATGGGACACCAGAACCAACCAATGTTACACTTACAATAGAAAAGGGACCATTTATTGTTGTAACCGGACATGATTTGAAAGACCTGCAGATTTTACTTGAACAAACAGAGGGCAAGGGAATCAACATCTATACTCATGGTGAAATGCTCCCTGCCCATGCCTATCCACTCTTAAAAAAATTTCTCACACTTAAAAGGGAATTTTGGAACCGCATGGCAGAATCAGCAAAAAGAGTTTGATCATCTTCCAGCTCCGATTCTCTACACCACCAACTGTCTGATGCCGCCAAAAAAGCAGTTATGCTGACAGAGTATTTACAACAGAAATGGTTGCCTTCCCCGGTGCTGTTCATATTGATGAGAAGAAAGATTTTACGCCGGTTATTGAAAAAGCGCTGGAACTTGGTGGTTACAAGGAAGATCAGGTACTCACCGGCATCAATGGCGGTACAAAAGTGACAACCGGTTTTGGTCATGCAGCCATCCTGTCCCATGCAAACACTGTAATTGAAGCAGTAAAATCAGGTGCAATCCGTCATTTCTTTCTGGTTGCCGGCTGTGATGGTGCTAAACCTGGACGAAACTATTACACAGAATTTGTAAAACAGACACCTTCTGACAGTATTGTCCTTACTCTGGCATGCGGAAAATTCCGTTTCAACGATCTCGATCTTGGAGAAATCGGTGGTCTGCCACGACTAATGGATATGGGGCAGTGTAATGATGCTTATGGTGCGATTCAGGTTGCTGTAGCACTTGCAGATGCATTTGGATGCTCCGTAAATGAACTTCCTCTTTCCTTCGTTCTCTCCTGGTACGAACAGAAGGCCGTCTGCATCCTGTTAACACTTTTACACCTGGGTATCAAGAACATTCGTCTTGGTCCTTCTCTTCCGGCATTTTTGTCTCCTAATATTTTGAATTTTCTGGTAGAAAATTACGGTATAGCACCTATCACCACGCCGGAAGAAGACATCAAAACGCTGATGAATTATAACAAATAAATTTCTTTAAATCTCTATGGAATCTCCGAAGCCGATACAGGATTCAAAAATCCTGCATCGGCTTTATGATCAGATTCTTCTCTGCAAAACCTATGTTCCTTTCTTATAACAACTCTCACCGATTATCAACCCTCTCCGGAAACATATCATGATTACTCATACGATTCCAGGCAACCTGCTCCCAATCTGTACCCGGCTTTCCGTAATTACAATACGGATCAATGGACAATCCTCCTCTCGGAAGGAATTTTCCCCAGACTTCTATATATTTCGGTTCAAGAAGCTTGACCAGATCTTTCATAATTATATTAATCACATCTTCGTGAAAATCTCCATGATTTCTAAATGAGAACAAATATAATTTTAAGGATTTGCTCTCCACAAGCCGTTCATCCGGAACATACGAAATCGTGATCGTTGCAAAGTCCGGCTGTCCGGTAATCGGACACAGGCTTGTAAATTCAGGGCAGTTAAACTTGACAAAATAATCATTTTCAGGATGTTTATTTTGAAATGCCTCTAATACGGATGGATTATAATCCATACTGTACTCTGTTTGCTGATTTCCCAATAGTGTTAAATTTTCTTTTTCTCTCATCTCTTCCTCCTCTATCTCAACGCCGGATCTTCCATTTGATTTGCCTGAAATGCCGCTGCACGATCAATGCATGTTCCACATTTTCCGCAAGGCTTCTCTCCACCTTCGTAACAGGACCAGGTCAACTCGTAAGGAACTCCCAGTTCTAATCCAATCCTTACCACTTCGGCTTTGGATACATTAACAAAAGGTGCTTCTATTTTAAGTTGATGTCCGGAACCTTCCCATATTGCTTCATTCATAGCCTGATTGAATACCGGTGAGCAATCCGGATATGCAAAACCTGCAGAATCATCTGCATGAGCTCCATAATAAATTACTTCGCAGTCTTTGCTCAGTGCAATACTTGCCGCCGAAGAAAGAAATAATCCGTTTCGGAACGGTACATATGTGCTTACTGGTTTATCGCCATTTGTTTTTGAAATCTGTTCTGCGTAACTCTCCTCCGGAATGTCTTCTGTAGACTGTTGAAGCAGTGAACAGTTACTATATTGAAATATCTTACTTAAATCCAGGAACAAATGCTCCACGCCATAATATTGGGCAACTGCTATTGCAGCTTTAATTTCTTTATCATGCTTTTGTCCATAGGAAACCGAAAGAGCAATGACCTGGTCTTTCCCATACTTTTTGATTGCCAGTCCCAATGCCGTTGTTGAATCAATTCCTCCACTAAAAAGAACTAATGCTTTCATCTCTATCACCTCTCACTATTTATACTCCCCGTTCATCGGGATCCCAGATTACTTTATGCATCTGTATCTGCAACCGTACACCATTCAACCGATGTTTCAACATAAATTCTACTATTTGCATCGGTTCTATTGCTCCAAAAACAGGGCTAAGATAAACATGACATCTATTTGTCAGATCGTAAGTCCGAATCAATTCCAATGCTTTCAATAAATCTTCCTGACTGCCAGATACAAATTTTACAGTATCATTCTTTTCAAGCAGTTTCATGTTCTCTGTTATCATATGTTCTTCGCACCCGCTTGATGGTAACTTATAGTCCATTGTAAATACCGGACGTTCTTCACAAAATGCTGCCAAAGCGACTGCTCCATTCGTCTCAACTTCAACTTGCAGCCCCGCTTGTAAAAGAAGATGGATTAAATTCCTGATATCCTTTTGCAGCAGCGGTTCTCCTCCTGTCAGTGTCACATTATGAATTCCAGTTCCAAGAACATAATTTAATATTTCTTCTGGGGTTTCCTCGTTATATGGGCACTCAGGTTCATTAGCCCACAGAGTATCACAATAACTGCATCGCAGGTTACACCCTTTAAAACGAACAAATACTGCAAGTTCCCCTGCGCGCGTGCCTTCCCCATTAATACTGGTAAATTTCTCTGCTACCTTCATCTACTCTTCCTCATAAACTGCACAATTATTAGGCGTCTCATATACTTCCACACAATGAACTCCATACCCTGAATCCGTCAACTTTTTTGTAGAAATAATATGCGAAATTTTCTGCTGTCGGACGAAAAGAGACTTCTTCCAAATGAAACTCTTCCTTCTGAAGTGCAGCTACCGTTTCTGCTTTCAGAGATCCTGTCTCGTAAATCAGACTATGGTCAAAGTAATCACAAAATACTTTCAGGTCGTTTTTCAGATTACCAAAATCCACTACCATTCCTCGTGTCTGTCCTTCTCGTTCCAACTCCTGACTCTTGATTTTTGCAACAACATTCCAACGATGTCCGTGGATGTTTCTACATTTTCCTTCGTATTTCCATAGAAAATGTGCTGCATCAAAACTGGCTTTTGTTTGTAAATAATACATATTTCAACTCTCCTATATGTGAAATGTATGTACCTGTTAAGAGCTATGCATCCTAAATGGAGCAGTTTTTATATATCAGAAAATCCATATCTAATATACAAAAAGCTCTGCGTGTATCTTCGCACGCAGAGCCTAAAATCCTCATGATTAGCCCTGGTTTTATTTTTCGACAGGAAGGTACAAATGAACTGTCGGCTGTTTTCACAGCATGAAAATTATACCACAAAACATCATATTGTCAAATTGATTTATGATGTTAATATATTGCTCTTCCCTTCATTCTTGAATCCACATTCTTAGAAACAGTCAATTCAAAATGATTTCGATTTGTTTTTATAAAGCCTTCTTTTTGTAACTTTGATATTTCTGTAGACATTGCTGCTCGATCAATACAAAGATAATCTGCCAGCTGCTGTCGGTCAAAAGGAATGTCAAAGGACAAAGATGAATGTCTGATGGATTCGGCTGACAGATATGACAATAGTTTCTCTCTTGTCGTTCGCTTGCCAACATGTGTGATCTTATCGTTCAAGATCAGTATCTTATTTGCCAGAACACTGACCAGATTGCGGATCAGCTTCTGATGATGCTCGCATGCAGTTGGACAAGTGACCAACAGCCTCTGGATATTCAGTAAGAGAATCTCACAGTCCTCATCTGCTACCACACTGATATTCAGAACAGCCCCCCGGGCTTGCTGCATACGGTTCTCCAAAGAAATCGCCGGCATGGCATTTTGATAAAATATTTCGATGTCCCCACAGGTCTTCCTGAATAACAAGAACACAACCTGACACCACAAGCCCCATTACTTCTGTAGAATCTGCAGCTCTGAAAATATAGGAATCCCTCTCTTTTGAAACTGCTGTTGCCTCTACACAATGCAAGATAGATAATATCTCTTCATCCGTAAGACCTTTAAAAAATGAACTGTTTCTTAGAAGCGGTAAATATTTTTTCAAAATCTTCCCTCCTGTTGGAAATCAAACATACAAGTTGTATTTATCATACTATAATTCTGGCAGAAACAAAAGTTAAATACTATTGACGGAGGATAAAAATGATAAGAAAAATTATTCGAATTGATAAAGAAAAGTGTAATGGATGCGGTGCCTGTGCAACTGCCTGTCACGAAGGAGCCATTGACATCATTAACGGAAAAGCAGAATTAGTAAGAGAACATTTCTGTGACGGACTTGGTGATTGTCTCCCGGAATGTCCTACCGGTGCCATTTCATTTGAGGAAAGAGAAGCACCTGCATATGATGAAGAAGCCGTGAAAGAAGCACAGAAAAAAAAGCGCCATTCAAAAACAGGCAATGCCTCCTCACACCGGTTGTCCGGGATCTAGAATCATGCAGATCCAACGAACAGAAACACCAAAGTCTGAAGGACCATCTTCAGCTACAGATTCAGTATCAAAACTTCAGAACTGGCCGGTACAGATTAAACTGGCTCCAGTCAGTGCACCATATTTTAACGATGCAAAGCTTTTAATCGCAGCTGATTGTACTGCTTATGCTTACGCAAGCTTTCATCAGGATTTTATCCAAAATAAAGTAACATTAATCGGCTGTCCAAAATTAGATCAGGTAGATTACAGTGAAAAACTGACTGCGATAATCCAAAATAACAATATTCAAAGTGTGACAATTGTAAGAATGGAAGTTCCATGCTGCGGCGGTCTTGAGATGGCAGCAAAAAAATGCACTTCAGAATAGCGGAAAATTCATTCCAATGGCAGGTTGTAACGATAAGTATCGATGGGAAAATTATCGAGTAAAAGCAAGCCCCACAAAAATACGGGGCTTGCTTTTATTCTGGTTATATAAATCAATCCTTATATGCTTTATTTCACAGGTAAGAATCTCTTACTTGTCTTCACAATCACCTTATCAAATACCATGAACATCGACGGTAATACAAAGATGACTACGATCATACTGATGATTGCACCTCTCGCCATCAATATACACAACGAGCTGATCATATCAATATTTGAATACAATCCGACACCGATTGTTGCTGCAAAGAAACTCAGCGCACTTACCATGATCGACTGTGCTGATGCACGGTGTGCGGTAGTGATCGAATCGTATTTCTCCGCTCCGTGATTGCGTTCTCTCTTATATCTCGTTGTCATGAGGATCGCATAATCCACCGTTGATCCAAGCTGGATCGTGCCGATGACAATCGATGCGACGAATGGCAGTTTCGTTCCTGTATAATACGGAATTCCCATATTTACAAAGATAGCAAATTCAATAACACCAACCAGAATAACCGGAAGCGAAATGGATTTAAATAATATCAATATGATCACGAAAATGATACCGATCGATACCATACTGACTGTCTTGAAATCCGTATCTGTAATATCGATCAGATCTGCTGTCAACGGGCCCTCACCGATCAACATACCACCTTTGTCATATTTATGTAATATTTTATTCAGATCTTTGATCTGGGCATTCAGTTCATCCGATGCAACCTTATACTCAGAATTGACCAATAGCAGTTGATACTTATCATTCTTCAACATATCTGTTACAGAATTCGGGATCATATCCTGCGGAATTGCCGGTCCGATCAGTGCATCCAGTCCAGTGCCCATTTAACACCATCGACATCATCCATCTTATCAATCATTTTTGCAACATCTGCCGATTCTACGGAACTGTCTACAAGAATCATATGCGTCGTATTCATGTCATAATCTTTTTTAGCTTCTCATTTGCAATAATACTTGGAAGGTCTTTTGGCAGTGTCTCATCCAGATTGTAATATACGGCTGTATGGTTATTTCCATAGATTGCAGGGAACAAAAGTACAAGGAAAAGGATTACATAGATCATATACCGCTTCGTAACTTTATCTGATATCTTTCCAATATCCGGAAGGAAAGGCTTATGCATCGTCTTCATGATCCATTTGTCACAGCACAGGATCATAGATGGCAGGATTGTCACACAGGCAATCACTCCGAGGATGACACCTTTTACCATAACTACACCGATATCCATTCCCAGTGTAAATGTCATAAAACACAGGGCAATAAATCCTGCCACTGTCGTAACCGAGCTCCCGATTACAGATGAGAATGTCTGCGATATCGCATGTGCCATTGCCCGTTCTTTATCACCGTTGTAACGGACCTGCTGTTCTTCATAGCTGTGCATCAGAAAGATCGAATAATCCAGTGTCACTCCGAGCTGAAGTACTGCTGCCAATGCCTTCGTAATATACGAGATCTCTCCAAAGAAGTAGTTGCTTCCCAAATTATACACGATTGCCATTCCGATACTCAGCATAAAAAGTAAAGGAATAAAATAGGAATCCATCGTAAGACCTAATACGATCACTGCCAATACGACTGCGATCAGTACATATAACGGTGTCTCCTTCTCAGCCAGATTCTTCGTATCCGTAACAATTGCTGACATACCACTTAAAAGCACTGTTTTCCTGCCAGTTTACGGATCTCCCCAATGGCTTCCATCGTTCCGTCAGATGAAGTACCCTCGTCCAAAAAAAATCGCCATCATCGTTCCTGTATCGGAATTGAACACCTCATAGACATCCTTTGGGATCATGCTCTTTGGCATACTGATATCAGCCAGCGAATCATACCATAAAACTTTCTGAACATGTTCCACGTTCTCAATCTTTGCTTTCAGGGCCGATACCTCTTTATCTTCCATTCCATCCACAATGAACATGGAAAATGCACCGGTTCCGAAGTCTTTTACCAGAATATCCTGCCCTTGCATCGTCTCTATATCTTCCGGCAAATACGTCAGCACATCATAATTGACTCTGGTATTCACATATCCAAGTCCCGCCGGAATCAGGAGTAAGATACTGATGATCAGTATCGGGATTCTGAACTTTACTACCTTTTGCCAAATGCAACCATATTCATAACCGCCCTCCTTTATGACTATTGGTCAATTTTTTGTACCTAATTGCAATATACATCAAAAAAGACCAACAGTCAATACAGCTTTTTGACTATTGGTCAATTTTTATTCTTATACAATTTTCTCAGATTGTATCGCTGCATTTTCGGATTGACATTTTCCTATATTTCCAGCATTCCAAGTCTTGCCAGAACCTTCAGATCCATGTTCTTTACATTGTCTCCAAACTGTATCCGGATGTGATCACCCTCCATGTCTACCACGACACCCTCACCGAATTTCTTATGCTTTACAATCATGCCTTCTCCAAGTGCATCTGCGAGTTCCTGATAGCTTTTTCCCGGTTGCTTCTGAGAGCCATGATACATTCCATTTTCCTTTACGCCATATGTTTCCGCCGGACTATAATCTCCCCATTTCTTTATTCCTGCATATTCTTTTTGCCGATTCTCTCTCAGATTCCTCTTTCCCAGCAGCTCACTGCAGAATTTAGACGGCTTATTCGTCGTAAATACATTCAGCTGATTCTTTGCCCTGGTCACACCTACATAGAAAAGTCTTCTTTCTTCCTCGTAAGTTTCAAGTTCTTCTTTCGATGCCGTCCGCGGATTTACCAGAACTTTTTCTGGCAGTATCCCATCCATAACATCCAGAAGATAGACGGTATCATATTCCAGTCCTTTACTCGCATGCATGGTAGACAGAATAAATGGACAGTCGCTTTCCGTCTTCTTTTCCCGGATGATCTTTCTAAGCTCTTCCAGACGTTCCAGTAATTTTTTCCGGAGAGTCTACCCTGCTTCCAATCATCTTGACAATCTCTAATTTATTTGCATTCATGCCCATTTTCTTCAGATAATCCTGATAACCCATATATGTCAGTATCTGATCAACCGCCTCATCCCCTGTCATCTTTAAGATGCGTTCCATCTGCCGTCTCAGATTACGGATATTATCCTCCTGATACTTTTCCAGATTATCATACTTAAGTACCGCATCCAGAACCGCCATATCTTTCTCCTTGCTCAAGTTAACATATCTTAAAGCATCTTCCTTACGGAAGAACAATTTCAATCTGTAATATATCTGCATGAATCTGTCAGTATCTTTCGGATTCATTGCAAACCGTATGATATTCTCTACATCCAGAACCGTACGGTGTGTGAAAAAAGACAGCTCTGCATTCCGCATCCTGTACGGAATATTCTTCCTCTCCAAAAGATCTATCAACGGAATAGCACACTCGTTATCCCGGTATAGAACCGCCGTCTCCGCTTTCCGTGCATCCATACCGTTCTTTTGCAGGCTGCTTTCCCGGGTCATACATTCCTGTGCTACCCTCATCAGATATACATACTCTGCCTTTCTGGATTTTAAAGAAATTTCTCTGATATCCGTCCCTGCCTCTCTTGCAGGCTTCATATGTTTTTCATGACGAAGCGTATTTTTCTGGATGAATTTATCCGCTGCCTCCACAATCTTCGCATTCGATCGGAAATTTTCTTCCATCAGAAGTACCTTTGCACCTTTATGATTCTTTTCGAACGACAACAACGCTTCCGGATAAGCCGCCCGGAATCCATAGATACTCTGATCCTCATCTCCGACCATAAACAGATTTCCCGATTCTGTCGCCAGCAAAGCAATGATCGCATGCTGGATTTTTGATGTATCCTGTGCTTCATCTACACAGATATACGGATACAATTTCTGAAAATACGCCAGAAGTCCAGGATCCATTCTCAGCATCTTATATGCATACAACATCTGATCATCATAATCCATCAGATTCTGCGCACGCATCTGACTACAGTATTCACGGTAGATTCCTGCAATCCGGATATCCGACTCTTCTTCTAACTTCTGAAGTTCTTCTTCGGTCAGCATCATAATTTTTTATATATGTGATCAACGTTCTTACATTCTTAAGATCACTCTCCGTCGGATATCCCATGCCATGATCCTGACAGATTCTGATCAGCATCCCTGTCGTTGTCTTTTCATCCTTCACCAGTTCGAATGGTGTCTTTCCAATCCGTCTTCCGTAATACTTGATAATCCTCGCACAGATTCCGTTGATCGTCCTAAATTCCAGTCTCTTTGCCATATCCTCGCCAAAACGGACTGCAAATCTTTCGGACATATCTTTTGTCGCTGCCACCGTATATGTAACCGTAAGTATGCTCTCCGGAGGAATATTCCTACAGTAGATCATATAACCAAGACGTGTCACCAGTACCGTGGTCTTTCCTGATCCGGGTACGGCAAGAAGCAGTACCGGCCCATTTTGTGCTCTGTACTGCTTCTTTTTGCTGTTGATTTAATTTTACCGAAAATATTGTTTCAAATTCTTTCATTCCATACTTCATTTTTATGTTAATTTGTGAATCCACTTATAGCTCCTAAATCGTAAAAATACCGGAATTCCTTTGAACAACTGATCCGACTGCACTGCAGCCACAACCAGTTCCACAGGGAGTTTCCACACGAATGCCGCCAAAAATGACAACGGCATCACGATTCCCCAAGTAGAGATCATATTCGTGTACATAGAGAACTTTGTATCTCCCCCACCTTGAATGACACCTACCGATACCGGCATCTGATATGACATTCCTACCATAACTATGCTCATGATCATAATGAAATGATCTGCAAGCACTGCTGCCGTATCTGTCAGTTTATACATGGATAACAGAGGTCCTCTCAATACAAATAGCAGAGAAGCAAGCACTGCACCGATCAGAAGATCAATCACAGAAAGCGTTCTTCCATCAGATTTTACTCTTTCAATATCTCCCTCTCCGATATCTTTCCCGATCACAACTGCAGATGCAGATGATATGGCGATTACGATCACCTTCAGATACTGGAAGAATGTGCTGGATACAGAATTTGCAGCAATTGCATCTGCAGACAAATGTCCGAGAATTGCCGTCTGCATCGGTACTGAGATTGCCCAGATCATCCCTGAGCACATGATTGGAAATGCAACTTTTAAGAATGCCCTCCATATCTTTCTATTCTCCGGCGCAAATATGATTCTGATCAAATTAACGTCAAATAACCGGACTTTCGTATCTATCTTCCACACATACACCACAATGATCAATAGTTCCAGCATTCTTGCAGTTAACGTTCCCACTGCTGCTCCCTTGATCCCCATCTCCGGAAATCCAAAATGTCCAAAAATCAATGTGTAATTGATACAACCGTTTGTGATCAATGACACTACTGATATGACAAATGAAATCTTCACTACCTCTACACTTCTAAGCATAGCAATCAGCAGATTGCTTATCATGAAAAGTAAAAATGTCCACTTCAGGAGTCCCAGATATGCCTTTCCTTCCGCAATAATCTCAGGTGACGTTGTAAATATTCCCAGAAGCCGCTCCGGCATGCACGTACAGGCTGTCACGACCACTGCTGCGATCATAATACTGAGTGCCAGTGCTGCTCCTGTCAGTTTCCGGATTTCCTCAGTCTCCTGCTTTCCCCAGTACTGAGAACAGATTGCTACCAGTGCATTTCCAATAGACAATGCCAGCTGGTTCACAATAAAGAATATCTGGTTCACCGTTGCCGCACCGGACAATGCATTCTGGCTGTAACTTCCAAGCATGATATTATCAAGCATATTCACACTATAAGCCACCAGATTCTGAAGTGCCACAACCAACATCAACCGGAAAAATGTCTTATCAAAAATTTTTATCTTTTGTAAAAAATGTTGTTCTTGCAGTTTCCATTATTTTAACAGATTTCTTACCATTTCTGCATCAAATATAACAGACTTCACATGGTCTACCTCAATCTGATACAGGGCATTCGCCGCAATGTGTTCAGCCGCCTGCTCCAGATCACGGATTCCGGATGTATTAGAAAATAACTTGATCAATTCATCCAATCCTTCCTCACTCATGATACACTCATCTTCCTTAAGGCTCATTCTCTTTAATACCTTCGGAAGTGCGAATTTGGAGAAGATCACTTTCTTCTCTTCCGGTGTGTAATCAGGGATATCGATCACGGCAAATCGTGACATCAGCGGTGCACTGATCTGAGACTTGTCATTCGCAGTCGCAATCGGGTATACTCCTACGGTCGGAATCATACACTCGATATAGTTATCTGTAAATCCAAGATTATCCAGTAATGTCAGAAGTACATCGGCCGGATTGCCATTTCCTTTTCCGGATGCTGCTTTATCCAGCTCATTAATGATGAATACCAGATTTGATTCTCCTGCCATGGCAAATGCATCCATGATGATACCTGTCTTTGCATTGGCATAGATACGAGAACTTCCTGTCAGCTGCTCAGGATCATTGATCGAACTCATATCCAGAGTCGTCCATGGAAGCTTCAGGATACGTGCCACCGCATAGGCAATCTGTGATTTACCGGTTCCTGCCGGTCCCACTAACAGAAGTCCATATGCCGGCAATGTATGTGTACGGTTGATCTGGATTATGGTCTCGATGATTCTCTGCTTTACGCGCTCCATTCCGTAAAGTTCTTCATCAAGAATTCTGCGCGCTTCATCCGGATCGATCGCTTCAAAATAATTGCTCTTCCACTGTACATTCATCATAATAGAAAGCGCTCTCTGTGCATGACGTCTTTCTTCCGGTGATACTTCATGAGAACGTGCTACGGCAAGATTACGTCTTGCCCAAAGGCGGATATTATCCGGAAGGGTTCTTCCCGCACAGTTCATGAAGTCTGTGATACTCTGAAGACTGGTAAGCTTCATATCATCTCCTGCTTCGTCTTCATCTTCATCATTCTCCTCTTCTGCCGGTGCATTACTTTCCAGAAGACGCTCGATCATAAATTGCAGGAATCCATCTTCTGCAGATAACTTTGTACCGCCGCCAAATGCAATCTCGCGGATCTTGTATACTGCATATCCTTCTTCTGTATTCTCTCCTGAGAGACGCACATTAATATGATTCTCTCCGAGCCATTTTAACAGACTTACAAATCTTGCATCGATCTTTAAGATGTCTGCACTTACGGTTCCGTCTTCCTGCTGAAATTCGAATGATGTCCTCTTGATCGGATTGGTAAATACGCCGCAGGAATGATGTTCCCATTTACATTGCTTATTATCCAGGATCATCATTGGTTTTTCTATGGTTGCTTCATTTTCATTCGAGCGGATTACCGTATATGTACATTCCGCTGGTTTCTTCTCGTCCGGTGTTGCGTTAAAATCAAAAACTGGCATCGTTTGTTCTCCTTTTTGTATATTCTTACATTGTCATGCATAATTATTGTTCTTACTGCATTAGTGTAACATAACATACTCGCTTCTTCCAGCGCTATTTGTCAGGCAGCCTGCCTAACTCATTGCGCCTCCTCAGCTGGAACCTGCCCCTGCTGTACATGCATAACAATGCTTATCCATCCGGATTTTTCTCACCTGATATGGCTCTCCAGTCACATCAAATATAGTCTGTCCGCCGTTCACAGGCATTCCCGCAGCTAGGTTAAAATCGCAGTCATACAGCTGTCCGTCATAATCTACTGAAAGTTGTGTCCTGCACATCAAAGCTTCCACTGTATCTGCATTGAATGCATCAAATAATTTCTTCATATAACGATTCAGATTCCCTGATTTTCTTAAGAACGCTCCGAATCTTCCCATCGGATTATTATACAAAGTGTAAAGACTATTGAATTCAATTCCGAAATCCTGCAATAGCTTCTGCTTATATTCTTTTTCCATTGCTTCCTGATCAGGCGGAAAGAAAGCTCCTGCCGGATTATAGACCATATTCAGTACGAGTTCCGGATTGCGCCCATATCCCATTGCATTCAGACGCCGAATCACTTTGATTGCTTTATCAAACGCTCCTGCACCGCGTACTTTATCCATCTCCGGTGCACGATAATACGGAAGCGAACATACCACTTCTACTTTGTTTCTTGCATACACTTCCATGAGATGTTCATATTCGTTTTTCAAGAAGAATGACCCAAATTTGTTCTTACTATGACATGCCCACAAATTTTACTGCTTTCTTCTATCAGATATTCCAGATGCGGGTTCATCTCCGGTGCTCCTCCGGTAATATCTATTGTTACAATCTTCTGCTCTTTTGCAAAAGTAAGGCAGGCATCCATCACCTCTCTTGACATCTCTTCTGTCCGCGCGGGACCCGCATTCACATGACAATGTTTGCAGATCAGATTGCATTTTCGTCCAATATTCATCTGCAATACATCCAGATATTCTTCTGTATCCATATACTTCTTATCCGATATCATCTGCTGGAATGGCGGGATCTCTGTCAAATCATGAAAATCCTTAATGATATCATCCATTACATAACCTCTTTCAGTATCTCGATCGTATCTTTCACTACTTCCGGGCAGAAATCAAACAAAAGACCTTCAGCCAGTATCTTCTGCATATCTTCCGGATCCGCAATATCATGCTTTAATAATCCTTTGCAACTGCACGAAGCATATTTTTTTCCGAATTTTTCCAGAAATTCTGCTCTTTTTGCATTCATAATCTCTTTCTGTTCCATGTGTTCTGTGTCAAAATGTCCATATTTCATTCCCAAAACGATCATTGCACCGACTACTGCGCCGCAAGTCTCGCCGATTCCCATTCCGCCGCCAAATCCTGCAGCCATCTTATATGCTTCTTCCTGTGTGATCCCCAGTTCTTCTGCAAATGCCCCTGCTACAACCTGAGAACAGTCAATTCCTTTCATAAAAAGTTCTGCAATTCTTTCATTTTTCCATCTCATTTTCTCCTTACTCACACTTACGTTATTGTTCCAAAAACATTTCTAATTTTTCTAAAAATCCATCACTCAGATAATCCTCCAGCTTCCGATATGTAGATTCATTTATAATCAGTTTATCCGGCTGCTGATACTGCACCCATGCCATTGCGCACCAGGTGATTCCTCTTAAGCATGTAATCTCCATAAATACTTTCGTTCGTTCTTTTAATCCCGTTATATCAAAACGCGCCCCCACACATTTCAGATATTCATTCAGAAAATTTCCTATCTCTTCTTCCCTCAATATCACATCCGTTTTCCAAAACGTCGTTGTCGGTGCAAGGAAATGTCCCAGATCCTGTGCTGGATCTCCAAATAACGGCTTTTCCCAATCAATGAGATAGTTCGACTTTCCTTCTCCTCCAATCAAGAAATTCGTGGAATTCAGTTCTGTATTAATGCAGCATTGATACGGTGAATCTTCCATATGGAATTCTTTTGCCTTTTTCCATGCCTTATCAAGCAAATCTCGGATTTTCCTTTTCATCCTGTCTTTTCCAAGCGGTGAATCCATATATATCTTCACCATCTCTTCGCACTCTTCCAATATTGCGGTCAGTGGATTCTCTGGCCGAATCAAACCCGATTCTGATTCCGGTATTCTGACACTATGTATATCAGCCAGACACTCTGCCGCATATTTTAAATCCGTATGATAGTCTAATGCTTTTCCCGGCAGATATTCCATTACCAGTACTCCGTGATCTAAAAATTTCCTGCTCCCATCTACATAAAGCACTTTTGGCGTTCTTCCCGATGCTTCCAGCAATTGCAGTGCATGACATTCATACCCAATCTGATTTTCCAGATGCATCTGACTCCCACAATTGACACGTAACAGAAGTTTTTTCCCTGTCTTTGGATGCGTGAAGCTGTAATTAATATTATACTCTCCCTGTGCAAGCATTGTATATTCTTCTTCCTGTTCATTCGGAAGATTTAATGCTTTCCTATACTTTTCATTTTTCACATATTCATTTAATCCTTTTATACGTTCCATAATCCCGATCCCCTATTGGCTATATTGTTTCCTGACATTTTATCTTACATCTTTATATAACTTCGATATCGTCTCTATCGGCACACCATCCCGGTACATTTTTCTTAGCCGGTTCATCTTCCACATCACTTTTAACTGCGGAATCACCTTTTTAGGGAATCTCCGGTCTGACGTATAGATTCTGTGCCTAGCAATGCCAAGCTTTACTCCCATTTCCTTTAACGTAAGCGAAAACTGGTAATCTTCCATAATCGGAAGAGCCGGAAACATCCCCGCTTTGAAGAACAGTTCTCTTGTGATAAAAATCCCCTGATCTCCAAACATCACTTTTCTGTCTTTTATCCTATGATTTGAAATAACTCTGCATGTCCACATAAAAAACTGTCTGGAATGAAATGCAATGCCAAAGCATCCTGCTTCATGATCTTTTATCACTGCTTTGATTTCTTCCAGCGGTCTTTTCGGAAGTTCACTGTCACTATGAAGAAAGAAAAGAATATCTCCGGTACTTTCTTTTGCGCCAAGATTCATCTGGTTCGCCCTGCCTTTTTCCGAATGCAGTACTTTAAATCCCGGTCTGATCATCGACAATGTTGCGTCTGTACTCCCACCATCGACTAGAATGATCTCACACTTTCCCTGTAAGTTTTCTAATTGCTCCTGCAGTTTCTCTATCGTTGTCTCTTCATTATAGATCGGCACAATGATAGAAATCTTCTGGTTTTTTTTAGCAGGTAACGTCCAGTATGTGTGTTCTGAAGTAACTTCTGCCTCCTCATCCGGCTCCGATACGCCGTAATATCATCTCTGTCATCCATATCCTGCAATCTTCTTACATATCCGATTGTCAGTCCCATTTCCTGTAATGGCTGCACGGTCTGCTCCAGTACATTTCCTGTTCCATATGTCTTCTTTTCAAACACTTCACATACCGGTCTTTTCATTCCGACCAGATAATACCCTTCGTCTACGGTGGGACCAAAGACTACATCATTTACATCCAAAAGCCTGAACGCATACTCCAAATCCGAACATTTCAGTTCCGGTATATCCGTTCCTATTAATACACAGGAATCATACCCCTTTTTCCAGTACATATTCGATTGCCTGATACATCCTTTCTCCCAGACCTTCCCCTGTCTGGGAAATATATTCTTTTGCTTTCCTGAATAATTTTTCCAGATATGCTTTCCCTTTTTCCGGTGTGTAGCATACGAATATGTCAGCATTTACTTTTCGCATTCCTGTGCAATATCTTTCAGAAAATTTTCATGAAGTTTTGCACATTCTTCCGGCGAAAAATATGGCATCATTCTTGTCTTTGTCTGTCCCGGAATGGGAACTCTGGTAAATACGATCACTGCCCATTTCATTTCCGTCGTTATCCCCTTATATAAATTTTGTTTTCATCCTATTCAACATCGATTTCCCTGTATCGGCTTTTTCATCTGTTTCTAATATTTCTGTCAAAATATGAGTGACATTCTTACATCCGTTCCGATTTAGATTGCCTGCACAGGACGCACAATAGCTGTAAATCTTCTGCCCGCCACTGTTTTTTAACGCTGCTCCCATATTTTTGCAAGTTCTGGTTCTTTTACAGGGGCACAGCCACCTAAGCCACAACACTGTACCTCTTCGATTGGAGTCAGCTTTCCTTCTATGTATTGCTCTATCTCTCCTAACAGTTCTTTCTTTTCCCTGTCAGGACATGGAAGGAACACCTTTGCCGGAAGCAGATTCTTCTTTCCGATTCCGAATTCCTCAATCTTTTCATAAATGCTTACAACCTTTACTTCTTCCATTCTTGGTTTTAAATATGCATAGCAGTTCGGACAAAGCATGATTACTTCTTTGATTTTTCTTTTATGCAATTCTGATTGTATCTGACTTATAATCCTTTTTTCATCCTCTTTCATGCCAAGTTCTACAATCGGCTTTCCACAGCAGTCATATGCCACTCCTATACCATATTTTTTCAGTTCATTTACCAGCCTCTTGGTCGTCTTTGGATAAAAAGAAGGAAAATTACATCCCGGAAACAGAATACTTTCCCCTTGTGCATGTCTGTAATTCCGATATATATAATCTTTTTTTCTTTTAACAGCATCCCATATCCTTTTTCTTCCAAAGTTCCACCGGATTTTTCTACTTTTTCTCTCCGGAGATTTAGAATATACTCTCTTCCATCAATATTCTCAGGGCATACCTCTGTGCACTTTCCACACAGGAAACAATGATAAGAAAGCTCTTTTAACTTCTCTGTATCTCCGATATCTATTCCGTACTTTTTCAAAAATTCACACTGATTCTGGCAGACGTGACAATGGGTACACGCTTCTACTGTATTGTTATCCTTCATTTTTTTCCTCCTGCACATAATGCTTCTTAAGGAACGCACCAAGCCCTATTACAATCCCAGCCAGAACAATTGCTATCCCGATATAAAGAATACGGTTCTCTTTGTCTGCAAGTCCTGCCATTCCAACCGTATACATAGCTGTTCCCGGAAGCATGAAGATCAAAGAACAAATGGAATATGTTGAAAACTTAATATCTGTCACACCATAAGCAAAATTCTGCAGATTATACGGAAATAATGGAACCAGTCTTGTGATCATCAGAATAAATACTTCATTATTTCCAAACTCATCAAATAACCATTTTTTTGAAATATTTGTTCTTCATCGCCATCGGCTTAATAATGTCCTGTAAGAAAAATCTTCCTACAACAAATGCTACCATAGCCCCAAGTGTAGTCGCTACGGAGCAACAGATGGTTCCAAGTACCGGTCCAAATACCAGACCTGCAACGATTGCAAATGTCACCCCCGGAAGTGCAAGTACCACACAGCTTATGATGGTAAGTATGGTATAGATGCCAATCGCCAACACTAAATTTTCCTGTACCATATTTTCCAGGAATTTCAGATTCTCTGTATTTCCCAGATAAGAAGACCAGCCAAATATGTGATTTAATATCAAAATCAGAACGATAATCCCGATAAATATCCACAATTTTTTATGTTTCATTCTTTTTTGTCCCCACTGCAATTCCATTTCGGATAATCTGCATCAGTGTCGCTGCCCCAAGAAACGGCATTAAAAAGTAATATGCCGGAAACGATTCTACAGATTTCAACATCGTAATTCCCAAATAAATAATTCCTAATATCTGCATGATCACAATCATTACAAAATCTGTCTTTCCCAACAATTCTTTTTTCTTCCTATATCCCACAATAATTAATACGATAAGTACAACAGCAGCAGCAACTGTAATATATTTTACTATATCATAAACAGGGTTCTTCTGAAGCTGTATATTCTGATAATTCACCCACCGGAGCATCCCCAGCTTTTTTTCTTGTAAAATATTGGAACGCATATCCTCCGATCAAAAAACGCTATAGTTAATAAATCTAAAAATATATAAATGACTTTTTTTCATTTTACTCCTTAATACTACCAAACGCTGTCACCAATATCCAGTGACAGCGCCCCTAATCTTTGTATTATATTTTCGCAGAAATTCTCTACACTCTCTGCTTTGTTTTATTTTGCTGCTTTTCCTGTAGGAAGTTCTCCAACTGTTGTGTGAACACACTCATCACTTGCCGGATCACCAACCTGTACCGGATAGTCATCATGCATTAGCCACTCATACCATCCACCATCATACACAGAAATGTTATCATATCCATTTCATAAAGTACAAGGAATGGTACGGTTGCTCTCCAGCCTGTTCCATCATCATTTGTAAACCATAACAGATTCTTTCGAACACCTATCTTTACTCTGTTACAAAAGCTGCGGATACATCACCGTCTTTTGCTCCATTCTCAATGATAAACAAATTATCTGTATCAAATCCTGCATCTTTCATTACTGAAATTGCTGTTTTTGCACATTTATTACCACTGTAGCAAAGAATATATACAGGCTCATCCTTGTCCATCTTGTCTTTTGCAAGATTGTACATCTCTGTCTGTGCTTCCGGTGTATCAAATTCCTTCTGGCTGCACTGAAGTGTTCCTTTCAGATGACCTGCTTTATAGGTATCATCATCACGGACATCTAAAAATTGTACATCTTTATCTCCCACCTTGTCAACGGCATCCTTTCCTGCTACATATTTCCAGTCGATGTTTTCTTCTGTACGGTCTGTAGTCAATGCCCCATTTTCTTTACCAAGTGCTTCTGCTCCACCTTCTACTGTATAGATGGATGTCGGTTCAATTCCTGCATCTCTTAATACACCTGTTGCTTTTTCAGCTCCACGTTTTCCACTGTTGCAGATAAGATAGATATCTTTTCCGTCATTCAGATGATCTTTGGCATAAGTTGTCATCTCATCTACCAGGGAATCATCCTCCAATGGGAAGATTGGGCACCACTCTGAATTTGCAACTCTTCCTTTGGAATAATTTTCCCATTCTCTTACATCTAACACGTGAACTCCGTCTGCACTTACTGTATCTGCCGCGGATACATACTGGTATTCATCATCTGCCAGTTCTTTCTTTTCCTCTGTATCCTTTTTATCATCCGTCTGTTCTGTCTTCGTATCGGATGTCTTATCATCAGCCTTGGATCCACATCCAACAACCATTGCTCCTGTCATTGCAGCTACCAGTAATAATGTCACAATTTTCTTTTTCATCTTATTTTTCCTCTTTTCTTCTTTTTTAATTAAAACTCCAGTTTCTTTACAATATTTTTCATCTGTACCCCGTGTACAAGACTTGCTCCGCCACGGATCGCTGCTGCCACATGTACCGCCTCTGTCATCTGTTCTTCGCTGACACCTTTATCCAGGCAGTCGTTCGTGTAAGCATCAATACAATATGGGCACTGTACGGTATGTGCCACTGCAAGTGCAATCAATGATTTCTCTCTTGCAGTCAGCGCACCCTCTTCGAATACCGCATTGTAATAAGCAAAGAATTTTTCTGCCAACTCTGATGCTTTTTCCCCGATTGTCCCAAACCTTGCAAGATCCTCCGGATTGTAATATGTTTCCATATTCTTTTTTCCTCCCCTTTTTTTTTATTTTCCGGACTGTCTGTCCATATATATCTTTCTCAGCATAAAAATTAATGCCGAAAGAGAAAACAAAATCAATAGTGCTGTTACAAGAAGTTTCGCTCCGCCAGTCAGCATACCGCCCACATAAGAATAGACGATGGTTGCCGGTAACTGTCCGATTCCCGTAGCAACAAAGAATGAAACAAATGACATCGAAGTAAGGCCTGCCGCATAACTAACAATGTCAAATGATACAAACGGAAGAAGACGACAGATTAAAATCGTATTCTTTCCATAACGTTCAAAAATGTATCAATTTGTTCAAGACCTGTTTTACTTGTTAATTTTTCTGCCACGTCACGTCCTAATATTTTGGCAATATGAAAGCATATTGCTGCTCCCACCATTGCGCTGCTCCATGAAAGAATCGCACCTTTCCACCATCCAAACAGGCTGGCATTGGCAAATGTAATTAAAAATGCCGGAAGAGGTGCTGCGATTGACTGAAAAATCATCAACAAGAAAGATATCAGCGCCGCATATCCCCCATATGACGCAACAAAATCTCTTACAACTGTAAAGTCTCCACTTGCAAACATCTTAAATATACGGTTCATTGTCTTATGTATCTCCGGTACCCATAAATATGCAGCAATGCATACCAGCAAAACTATAATCAGGGCTCCCTTTTTTATCCCATCATTTTTCTTTTTCATATATTCCCCCTTCATTCATGACTTGCATGCTATCATTAAATATTATTTTACCAATAAATAATCTATCTGTCTAATTGTGTTTATTGATATGTTTTCATCATTTATATATTATTTCTATATATGTATACTTTCATCAAATCCCCGCTTTTACCGGATAACAATACAAAGCACACAGAAAAATCGGATCTTTAAGATTTTTCTATGTGCTTATTTTTTACTTATCCTTATTCACTTTCTCTTCCAAGCCTGATTTTTTCCATTTTCTTCACAAATTCATCATCCGCATGGTCAAACAGATAGTTTCTGTCACTGACCCGTTGTTTTTCATTATCTTCTTCAATCAATTTCTTTGTATATTCAATCTCTTCTAAGAAATCTCTGGAAGAAATACGGGTTCCACCCTGCCCCATCGTGATTACCTGCTCTACCCCATCGGAAGTCACGACCGTCACATGATACTTTCTTCCGATATGATGAACGACCTTTTCAATGTACTGATCGGCAGTTTCGGCTTCTTTGGTATATACGACATGGATATTATGATACTTCTGGATCTCCAGTGCATAGCCTTCTACCTTGTATGCGTCAAATACCAGAATCAGGACACATTTCTTATATCCCTGATAATTACACAGGATATCCATCAGTTTGTCTCTGGCAGCCTCGATGCTGACTTTTGCCAGTTCTTTCAGCTCTTCCCATGCGAAAATAACATTGTATCCGTCAACCAGCAGGTATTCCTGCATAGCCTCTTCTTTTTTGCGCTGCTTTTTCGCATACTCACTTTCGTAAGTTTTTGGTGTCAGTCCACCTTTTCTTTCTACTTTTCCATATGTGCGGATAAAGATTTCTTCCAGTTCTTTTTCTGCTGCTTTAGAATAGACTCCCGGTGTTCTGGCCGCTCTCGGTACCTGTCTTGCTGCCTGCTCGGACTGCCTCTTTGCTTCTTCTAATGCCCGTTCTTTTTCAAGCTGATTCTCCAAATGCATGTACTCTGGCACTTGATTCCATGGAACGTTAAATCCTGCACCATGGGAACAGAAGACGGATCCTGTAGGATTCTCGATATCGCGCTCCGGATCATAACCAATCTCTTCGATCACTGCCTCTGCGTTCCGGCAAGGTTCATAGCCGCGGAACGTACAGGTCAGATGTCCCTGTCCTCTTGTATAGGAATTCACTTCCATCTGATAATCCCGCATACCTTTAACCGGTGCATATCCCTCGATCGTCGTCATCTCTCCTTCTGTCTGCGGTGTACCGGTCTCCCCATTCATCCGCTGAATATCTGTAAGTGCCCGTCCGATCATTCCCGATGGAATTTCCAGCTGAAAATCATAATACGGTTCCAGCAGCATACTTTCGGCCTGCATCAGTCCTTGGCGCACCGCACGGTAGGTTGCCTGCCGGAAATCCCCGCCTTCGGTATGTTTCAGATGTGCCCGTCCTGCCGTCAGTGTGATCTTCATATCCGTGATCACAGAACCTGTCAGCACACCCCTGTGTTCTTTTTCCAGAAGATGGGTAAGGATCAGACGCTGCCAGTTCTTGTCTAACATATCCTCACTACAATCCGTTCCGATCACAATACCGCTGCCTCTTTCTCCCGGTTCCATCTTCAGATGTACTTCCGCATAATGCCGGAGCGGTTCGAAATGCCCTACACCTTCCACTGTATTCTGGATGGTCTCTTTATATACGATATTTCCCGTATCGAATTCCACATCTACACCAAACCTGTCTTTGATCAGACTTTTTAATATCTCAATCTGGACTGCTCCCATAAGTTTTGCATGGATCTCTCCCAGTTCTTCATTCCATACGATCTTAAGCATTGGGTCCTCTTCTTCGAGTATACGTAAATTTCCGAGCATTTTGTGGACGTCACACCCATCCGGGAGTTCGATCTTGTAGCTTAAGACAGGCTCCAGTGCCGGTGCTTCGGAATCGCATTCTATGCCAAGGCCTTCACCTGGATAAGTATAATTCAATCCGGTTACTGCACATACCATGCCGCTTTTCGCTTCCTGTACCATCTCATATTTTTCACCGGAATAAATGCGGATCTGATTGACCTTTTCTTCCCAGTTGTTCATAACTGTCTCTGATCTATCTTGTGCAAAGTCGGATTCCTTCTTACTCTGCTGCTTTCCTGCTATTCCGGTCAATGTATCTTTTACCTTCAAAGTTCCGGATGTCACTTTCAGATACGTCAACCGGCTGCCAGCTGGATCTCTGGATATCTTGAAAACTTTCGCGCCAAAATTACTTGTATTAGTATCTGTGCTATTTATCTGCTCATTCTTTTCAACATAAGCAGTCATCCCATCCATGAATTCCTGTACGCCTTCCATCTTCAGCGCCGAACCAAAATAACACGGATATGCTTTCCTGTTACCGATTATCTCAGCAATTGTATCCTCTTCTACTTTCTCCGACTCCAGATACTCTTCCATCGCTTTCTCATCACACATGGCAAGACTGTCATACGTTTCTTCCGTTATCTCCGAAAAATCGATACACCCTTCATCCAGTCTGTTCTGCAGATCTGCCAGTACCTTTGCCTCATCCGTTCCCACCTGATCCATCTTATTGATGAATATGAACGTCGGTATCTGATATCTTTTGAGCAGACTCCAAAGTGTCCGCGTATGTCCCTGTACCCCGTCTGCGCCGTTGATCACCAGGATTGCATAATCCAGCACCTGTAAGGTACGTTCCATCTCTGCCGAAAAATCCACATGTCCCGGTGTATCCAGAAGAGTTATCCCCAGATTACCCATCTTTAATTCTGCCTGTTTGGAAAAGATCGTGATTCCTCTTTCCCGCTCCAATTCGTATGTATCCAAAAATGCATCCTTATGATCCACTCTTCCGAGCTTTCTGATCTGCCCACTTAAGTAAAGCATGCATTCCGATAATGTTGTTTTCCCGGCATCTACGTGAGCCAGGATTCCAATTGTAATATGTTTCATAATTTCTTTCCTTATTATCTGTCGTTATCAGTCACTATTACCATTACTTATCAGTATTCTTTTTTACGATATTCTTATTATACATCATAATTTATATTTTGTACTTTTTTTCCATAATTTTGCAATTTACTATTGTTTTTCCTGAAAAATCTGTTTGACTATTAGTGAGGACATATTAAAAAAAATTAATAAATAAGCGAGGTATTGTTATGAAACCAATAAAAGAAGGTAAAGTCCGTGAAATTTATGATAACGGAGACAGCCTGATTATGGTTGCCACTGATCGTATCAGTTGTTTTGACGTAATTCTTAAGAATATTGTTTCCAAGAAAGGAACTGTTCTGACGCAGATGTCTAAATTCTGGTTCGACCTGACAAAAGACATTCTTCCAAACCACATGATCTCTACTGATGTGAAAGATATGCCTGAATTCTTCCAGAAACCAGAATATGACGGTAACAGCATGATGTGCAAAAAGCTTGAGATGCTTCCAATCGAATGTATCGTACGTGGTTACATCACAGGAAGCGGATGGAAGAGTTATCAGGAGAATGGTACTGTATGCGGCATCAAACTTCCGGAAGGATTAAAAGAATCAGATAAGCTTCCAGAGCCAATCTATACACCATCCACAAAAGCTGAGATCGGAGATCATGATGAAAATATTTCTTACGAGCAGAGCATTGCCCACCTTGAGAAATATTTCCCTGGTAAAGGCGAAGAATATGCAGCCAAGCTTCGTGACTGTACGATCGCTCTCTATAAAAAATGTGCAGACTATGCATTAAGCCGTGGTATCATTATCGCAGATACCAAATTCGAATTTGGTCTTGATGAAAATGGTAATATGGTTATCGGTGATGAGATGCTGACACCGGACAGCTCTCGTTTCTGGCCTGTAGAAGGTTATGAACCGGGACACGGACAGCCGTCATTCGACAAACAGTTTGCACGTGACTGGCTGACTTCTCACCCGGATAATGACTGGAACCTTCCGGATGATATTGTCCAGAAAACAATTGACAAATATCTTCAGTGCTACAAGATGATCACAGGTGAAGAACTTGCTTAATTCCCCTGTATTCAGAGATAACGACCTCCTTGCCGTTTTCTCGATCATCTGATCAGGTAGCAATGCAGAGGATCTGCCACCGGCAGTTTCTCTTGCATATTTCAGTATGAATACTCCCGCCGGGACTGCCACTCTGACAGCTTTTGCGGGAGTTTTATTATAATACATGAACTATCTTTGAACATTATTTCTTCATCTTCGGCTCAAAGACAAGCGATGCCAGATAGCCAAAGATAAGTGCTGCAGATATTCCAACGGCACTTGCCTTAAATCCGCCCATAAATATCCCGATGAATCCTTCTTTATCTACAGCTTCTTTGACACCTTTCCACAAAAGATTACCGAATCCCAATAATGGTACGCTGGCACCGGCTCCTGCATATTCCTGAATCACCGGATATATCTTCAGTGCTCCTAATACAGAGCCGCTGCACACCAAAAGCACCATAATCCTTCCCGGCATCAGCTTTGTCCGGTCCAGCAATATCTGTGTCAGTGCACAGATCAGACCTCCCACCCAGAATGCATTGATATAATCCATATTCTGTTTCCTCCCTGTATGTTTTTTCGTCTAACAGTGTTCCAGCACGATTCCATGTGCAATTCCCGGAACACTTGCTCCCTCATTGTAACTGACCGTCGACATCAGTGCTCCTGTCGGAACGAACAGTACCCTCTTCCACTCACCGCTTGCAATGGCAGGCAGGATATACGCCGATAACGTTGCTGCAGCACATCCGCAGCCACTTCCTCCCGCATGGGTATCCTGCCTGCTCTGATCAAATATTGTCATCCCACAATCCATATGTCTTTCTTTGATATCGTATTCTTTTTCCCGCATAAGATCAAATAATATACTCTGTCCCACATATCCGAGATCTCCGGTAATGATCCGGTCATAATCTTCTTCTTTTCTTTCAAAATCTTCCAGATTCTGGATGATCGTATCGCAAGCTGCCGGAGCCATACATGCGCCCATATTCTGCGAATCCTTCAAGCCATAATCCACAATCTTACCGACCGTCACTCCGGTGATCCTCACATGACTCCTGTTCTTTCCAACAATAAATGCTCCACTTCCGGTCACCGTCCATTGTGCAGACAGCGGTCTCTGATTCGCATAACTGAGAGGAAAACGGAATTCCTTTTCTGCACTTCCGAAATGGCTGGATGTCACTACGAGCATCCGCTCTCCGTATCCTGCCGCTACACACATCGATGCCAGGGCGAGTGCTTCCCCTGACGTTGAACATGCACCGTACAGACCAAACATCGGTATCTGCAGCTGTTCAACTCCGAGTGATGTTGCCACTCCCTGCCTTAGCAGATCGCCTCCGAACAGATACCGGATGGCTCCTGCCGTCAGATGTGCTTTACCGAGTGCCAGCTGACAGGCTTCTTTCTGCATGCTGCTTTCCGCTTTTTCCCAGGTGTCCTCCCCGAACATATCATCCAGACCCACCATATCAAACCTGCTGCCAAGTGGTCCTTCCCCTTCTTTCTTCCCGACGACAGATGCACTTTCCTCAATATACGGAGATGCCTTAAATGCTATACTCTGCTTTCCTTTTATCATATTCTTATATCCTCCTGCTATATTTCCATACAGATTATCCCGCAACTCCTGCCGCTTTTAGCAGCCAATAGAACAGTCCAAGCAGCCAGCTTGTAAATATCCCATACAGGATCACCGGTCCGGCAATGGTAAATATCTTGCACCCGATTCCTATAACCTGTCCTTCTTTCTTGTATTCAATCGCCGGTGCTGCCACTGAATTGGCAAATCCCGTAATCGGTACCAGCGCTCCTGCACCGCCCCACTTTGCGATCTGCGGATACAGATTGCATCCGGTAAGCACTGCACTCAGAAGCACCAGAAGCATCGAACACCAGCTTCCACTCATATCCCTGCCCAGTCCCGCTTTCTCGCAGATATTCAGAATGCCTTGCCCGATCACACAGATGATACCGCCTGTAACGAATGCTTTCGCCATATTTACCGGCAGATTATGCACCGGTGTTTTCTGCCTGACATAATTTTCATATGACTGTTGTTGTTTTTTCCTTCTCCATATCATCACCACCTCTTCCAGAAAAACAATAATGCGCCCAGACCTTTTCCAAATGCGATTCCAATCATCACCGCTGCAATTCCTCTTACCATACGGATTCTCCGGATAAAGATCGGAAACAGATCCAGCATTTCCGTCAAAGCCATTGCCCAGCAGCCCACAAAGATTCCTCCGAACAGTCCCATGACCGGAAGCAGACAGTCTGCGAACGGAACCGCCGGATGATACACAGAAATAACAGCGCCCAGGCTTCCTCCGGCTGCAACCGCATCTTCATATAACATAACCTGTTCTCCTGTATGTGTCCGGTCGGCAAAATCCGATATCACACCCAGGCCTATGATAAAAGAAAAAAGTCCGCCTGCGCCGTAATCCCTGCACTAAATCCCAGTAGTGCCAGACATATGTTTTTTCGCCAACATCCAGTTCTTTCTCCTTTCTGGAATATGTCTCTACCAGCGTTGTCTGTATATCATTCTCGTAAAGACGCATCTCCACCTCCATCGGTGTCGGATCTACCGACAATCGGTTTTTTTCCGAAATGATTGAAGAATGTCAGAATTCCTATCACAATACCAATACAGTATGTGAACTCCAGGATTGTAAATCCATCTGACTTTGTACCGGTTAAAAGTTCATATACCTGTCCAAACATTCTGGTCACACCTACATCATTATTGAATGCCATTGTTGAAAATGCTGCGCCAAAGAAACTGATCAGTACTACAGCCACAATCTTAACGCCATGGATGATCCCGCCTTTTCCATCCTGTTCCTCATACGTCACGATAAAATCCGTTTCTCCGATATTTTCTACTGCTGCATCCGGATAGATCTCATGGATCTTCTGTATCACTTTCAGAAGTGATACCACTGTTCTACGCTGTCTCTTATCATCCGGATGATGAAAGGTCAACAGATGAATGCTCCGGATCCTGGCAAGCATTGCCGGATCTGTACACTCTATCTTCAGCACATCACCGATCATCACGGATGTCTTTGCCACCTCAACATTCCGGTCTGCCTTTATATATACAGTGCCTGCCTTCCCTGCCATCTTTCTTCACCTCCGTTTTTTCATCCTGACAGTATACCGTCTTCTTTACCAACGTTCCTTCATTTACTCCGTGACTGCCTTTTACATCATGAAAATAATAAATAAATCCTATGATCACTGCTGCTGTAATAACAAAGATCAGGCACATCCTGATCTTCTTCCTGCCTTCTTCCAACATTCTCACCCTTTCTTCCCATGCTTTCTTTTACCGGATCTCATGAGTTAGTATGCCGGATTCTGACAATTCTATGCATGGATTCCATACATAGAATCGATCCCTGACGTGCCTGTTATAACTTCTCTCTTAAATTTTTTAATATCTTCTTTTCCATTCTTGATACCTGAACCTGTGAAATTCCAAGTTCTTTTCCTACCTGTGTCTGTGTCTTTTCCGAAAAATATCGTAGATAGATCAGCTTTCTCTCGTCCTTATCCAGATTTTTCAGCAGTTCTTTCAATAGCAGATGATCTACAACTCTTTCTTCTGCCGCATCAGCCTGACCGACTTTCTCCATCAATGACATTTCCTGTCCTTCTTTTTTACAGACAGGTCTGTGCAGTGATTCCACATCCGTACATGCATCCATTGCCATCGTCAGTTCTTCCGGTGCGACCTTTAAATCTTCTGCAATCTCTGCAACCGACGGCTCTCTTCCCAGCTCTTTTCCGAGCCTTTCCTGCGTCTGATACGCTTTGTATGACAGTTCTTTCAGTGAACGGCTGACCTTGATCATTCCGTCATCTCTCAGGAACCGCTTGATTTCACCGCTGATCAGCGGGACTGCATAAGTTGAGAATTTCACTTCAAAACTAAGATCGAACTTGTCAATTGCTTTCAGCAGTCCGATCGTTCCGATCTGGAACAGGTCTTCCATTTCTGTTCCGCGCCCTGCAAAGCGTCTTACGATACACCAGACCAGTCCTGTATTTTCCTCCACAATCTGTGCTCTTGCTTCGTCATCCCCTTCGTGAGATTTCTGAATTAAAGCGATTGTGTGGTCCATATCTTTCGTCCTTTTCCGATTGTCTTTTTCATTTTCACAATGGTTCCTTTTCCCAGTTCGGAACTCACTTCAACCTGATCCATGAATGCTGTCATAAAAGAAAATCCCATTCCTGACCGGTCAAGTTCCGGCCTGGTGGTAAATAACGGCTCCATCGCTTTTGTCACATCTTCGATTCCTTTTCCATGGTCTTCCACTTCTATCTCCAATGTGTCTTCACAGGTTGTACATCGGAGGAATATCTTCTCCACCCGGCATTCATAGCCATGAATCACCGCATTCGTCACAGCCTCCGACACAGCCGTTTTTACATCTGCAACTTCCTCAACTGTCGGATTCAGTGATGTCATAAATGCTGCAACGGCAACTCTGGCAAATGATTCATTCGAGGAATAACTGTCAAAAATAATCTGCATTTCATTGGTATTTTCCATTTTATTTCTCCTCCTCATATATCTGCATGATTTTTGTTACCCCTGACATAGTCAGGATCTTACGGATCCGTTCGCTGGTATGTACCGCACAGACTTCGCCGCCCAGCATATAGATTTTACGGTAACGTCCCATGATTACTCCGATTCCCGAACTATCACAGAATTTCGTATCTGCAAAATCAAAGATCACATACCGGATATGATTATGTTCAATCAGATGATCGGATTCCTTTCTTATCTCTTCCGCATTGTGATGATCCAGTTCCCCCGGTAAAAATATAGTCAGATAATTCTCCTGTACCTGATACTTCATGTTATAACTCCCCATTTACATCTTTCTATTATTTTGCATAGTGCATAAACAAAAAAAGGACATACACCTCTTACGTGTATATCCTTCTCTTTTTGTATTTCTGCCATTTCTATACCAGGACAATCCATATCCTAGTTATTATTCTTCTTACTCTTCTGTGCATTCTGCGTATCAAGTGCTTCCTGTGCATCGGTCGCAGCCTGTGTTCCCTCATGCTCTTCTATGATCTTCTGATAATACGCATTCGCCTTATCCTGCTCACCCTGTTTTTCATAAGACTGCGCAAGCAAAAGCATGGCCTCTCCGTCCTGGTATCCCTCATCCATCTGTACCACCTGCTCCAGATTTGTTACCGCCGTATCATAATTTGCCACTTGATAATTCTTCTGGGATGTTGCATACAGGCTTTCACAGACTTTTGGATAAATCTTCTCTGTCAGACTGTCATATTCTTCTTTTCCGGATGTGCCAAGTGTACCTGCATTAATCTTCAGCAGTTCTTCTGCCAGCGCAGAATTGCTCATATCTCCGGTTGAATAATGCGATACAACCGTCATCAGTGACTCATAACTTGACTTTGTTACCTCCGCAGTCTGTTTCTGTTCCTCTGCAGCTTTGGTATCTGTACGGTATGTTTCCAGTTCTTTTTTCAGTGCACTGATCTGTGACTTCTGCGTCGCAATCTGATCACTGAACTTCACCGTCTGCTTGTTCACCTTGCTCTGTCTGGATGCAGATACTGCCGGCATGACCAGGAAAGCCATAACCGCAACTCCGACAGCTACACCAATTGCAATATTTATCATTGTGTGCAATCCGACATTATCCTTAAGACCGGATGCGACAGGCTGGATGATCGTTTCATTTCCGATATTATAAGTTACCGTCTGTCTTCTTTTTTTGCTTCTTTCCTGTATCTTTATCATCGACCAGGCGCACATTCCTTGACTTCCGCACCTGATTCAGTTCATGCATATAACGCATGGTGATATCATCTGTCTTGTCCAGCTTGTGTGCGATCCGGATATTCTTTCTCGCCTCAGAATACTGTTCATCCATAATGTAAAGCAGTGCCAGAAGCTGATATGCTTTCACATATGTCGGATGCATCTCAATTGCTTTCTTAAGCTGGAGTACAGCCAGATCCTCACAGCGCTGATAACAGTAATCCAGTGCCTGATTGTATCTTTTGATCGCCTGATTGATCTGATCCAACTCGTCATTTTTTCTCTTTTATCTTTATAATATAATAATTGGCAATGTTCTCTTTCGGCTGGAGATTCTTGCTTAACACCCATTCCGTCAGTGCTTCTACCACATCACCTCTTCCGTAATAGACAAGTCCCAGAAGATTTCTCGATGCGATGTTATCTCTGTTATATTGTAAACTCTTTTTCAGCGATGTGATTGCTCCGGTCAGATCCCGGATGTTCGCTCTTTTAAGCCCGTCATTATACCAGTAGTTCGACTGATACGCCAATTTTGTTGTATAATCCATATACTTCCCTCTATATTTCCGTTACTGTTCATACAGCGCTGAGACTTTCCATTCCGGAATTCTTCCCTGTGAACTGTAACCGCTTTTCTTTGCCGCAGTTTACTGTGGATCGTCCTGCTTCGTCTGTTCGATCACTTCTCTTAAAAGATCTGTCATATCTGTCAGATCATCCTGGTAAATCGCATCTCCCAGTTCCTCTACTTCCAGACTAGGCTGGAATTTCTTTAATTCTTCTTCAAAATCAAGCATCTATGGCACCTCCTGCCAGTAACTTTTTTATCATCCCTACAAGGTATAATGAACCAAGACAGTATATCTCTCCTGACTCCCCCCGTTTATCCAGTGCCGTTCCGACGGCATCTTCCAATCGTTCTTTACAATACACCGGTCTGTCTGTATACCGGCGGAAGATATCTGCAAGTTCCTCAACCGGAACACCTCTCTCGTCTTCGATCTGTGTGACGATATATGCTTTCACATCTAGATTCCCGCACAGGCATTCTATCATCTCATCGTACTTCTTATCCGATACTGCGGAAAATAATAATATCATCTCACCGCGCTCAGACTCATCCAGTGCCTTTACGCTTTCTACAAACGCCTGCATTGCACCCGGATTATGCGCACCGTCTACCGTGATATGTGCTCCGATCCGTTCCATACGTCCTTCCCAGTGAAGCTGTGCAAGTACCTGTTTCCACCGGTCCATATGTATCTCTTCTCCCGCAAGCAGATATTCCGACGCTTCCAGTGCAAGTTCTGCATTCATCGCCTGATAGCATCCGCACATCGGCACCTGAAAGATAACATCTTTATCATACGCACTCCGTCTGGAAAATGCAATATATTTCCGGTGAACTTCCCGGATTTCATACGCATGATTCGTGACTTCTCTACAATATACGCCCAGTTCTTCTCCCTTTGTCCGGATTACTTCTGCCGCTTCTTTATTACTTCCGTCAAAGAATACCGGAACTTTTGGCTTAATGATTCCGGCTTTTTCAACGGCGATCTTCCTGATCGTATCACCAAGAATCGCCGTATGATCCAGACTGATAGACGTAATGATGGACAGTGCCGGCTTCTCAACCGCATTTGTTGCATCCAGTCTTCCGCCCAGTCCGGTCTCCAGGATAATATATTCTACATCTGTTTCTGCAAATGCAGTCATCCCCATTCCGAATAAAAATTCAAAATAAGACGGATGTTCGATTCCATCTTCCACCATCCGGCGGACTGTTTTTAAAACCTTGCGGAATACTTCAAGAAATGTCTTATTATCTATCTGTACATTATCCATCCGTATCCTTTCATTTACAGATACAAGATGAGGGGATGTAAAGAACCCTGTTCTCTTCCCCTCTGCCATAAGTATGGCCTGTAAGTATGCACATACAGACCCTTTTCCATTGGTTCCGGCAACGTGGACGATTTTCCTGTCCACTGCCGGATTTCCTAATCCTTTTAAAATAATTTGTGTGCTCCAGCGTATGTTTTTTTGTAAATTTCGGAATTTCTTCGATATATGCGGCTGCCTCTTCATATGTGAACACTTCTGGTTCCTTTTTTATTTAACATCATATTCCTGATCCACCCAAGATTTGTTCTTATCGGTTGCTGTACCTTCCTGTTTTACAAGCTGCCCGTTCTGATAAATATATTTATCGGACATCCGGAAGATTGTATCACTGGAACCAACCTGTCCGACCTGTATTACATCTCCGTCTTGCAATTCTGTCTCTGATAGATTAATACGTGTATTATTCAGGAAACTGCTCTTCTGCTTTTCTCCATTCACATATACGCGGCTGTATTTTGTAAAGTTCTCGCCGTACAAACTATATCCGCTGCTAAGCTGCGGAACAATACTGCTCAATGACACATCACGGATTCCCATTACCATATGCCCTTCCGAGATCGGAGGATGATTGTTATAAACGTACTGCTTTCCATACAGGATATCATACTGCAAAAGTTCCAGATCTGAAAGATAATTCTTCGTTCCTTTTCTCTGCTGATGGTAATTGAACACTGTACCGGAATGAATATCCAGTCTGTTCAGGATCTCTGACATCAGCTGGTAAGCAGGAATATTCTTGTCCTGTTTCTGAAGTCCGACATTGTCCCAGATCACATAATTTGTATTATATAAATAACGGCTCTTTAAGTCTTCTGCTTTCAGTCCCATGGTTGGAAGATGATCCCCATAAAATACAACTACAGACGGTTCCTTTCTTGCTTCCACTGCCTTGATCAGATCACCAACAAACTGATCCATCTCATAGACCTGATTCACATAATATTCCCATTTATTTTTTAAGTGCTTCATCTTCAATTCCTTCAACCTTGATCTTTGGATTTTCGATCAACTGCGTCTCCGGATAGTTTCCATGTCCCTGAACACTGACAGTGAATACAAAGTCTTCCTGATCTGATGTATCCATGGCTTCCATGATATGCTGTGTCAGGATCTCATCCTTCGCCCAGCCGTTCTCTGTCGTCTGAAGGACATTCATGAACTCCTTACTGGTAAATGTATCAAATCCCATATTGTTAAAGACATTGGCACGGCTATAGAAGTTACCCGTATTATCATGCAATGCATGTGTCCCGTATCCAAGTGCGGCAAGTGCGGTTGCAGCACTCTCTGTCGGATGTTTCTTCGAGTATGTCTTATATGGATATTCTCCCGGTCCGAAGTAACGGAGATTCATTCCTGTCAGTACTTCAAACTCTGTATTTGCCGTACCGGCTCCCACCGACGGTACCTTGAAATATCCGGATGAATAATTCTGGTATAAATTATGCAGGTTTGGACACGCATCTTCAGATGTGGTAAAGAACTCTGCATTTGCCACATCAAAATATGACTCCAGCTGTACTACAATAATATTCGGAAGTTCATCGGAAGAACGGCTTGTTGTGCTCTTATTCAGCTCTCCGTTTTTCATTGATCTTTGCCACTTTTTTTCTTTGTGTACCCGTTTGGCTCACTGATTCCGGTATTGAACAGACTCGCCGAAAAACAATATGGAAGACCGTAATCTTCATAGGCAAATGCAATATTTCCAAAATACGTAGATACTACTCTTTTGTCTATTGCTGCATTCGTGACAAATGTGTAAAGTATGCAGCACACAACAATTCCCAGCAGCGATGCTACGTGGTGTACCTTTCCTGTATACTGTCCGCCGCGTCTCCACATCGAGACCAGCCAAACCACAAGCGCAGCTGCTCCGATAGCGATCACAACGACTTCAAAGCCATTACAATAGTTATTGATCAGCGCGATTCCGTCTCCTGCGATCTTAAGATCCTGTGCATTAAATGGTGTAACCCTCTTTAGCAGGATATATCCATTGGCAATTCCGAGGATAATCCACAATGCGCTGATAATGATACGGACAAATATCCTTCGCTTGAACAGATATACAATAGAAAAGGTTACGAAGATCATAAACGCATTGTACAAAAATACCAACGGTGTTCCTGTCATATAGTTCCAGGCAGCGGCGAGCGAATGTCTGGAAATTGCTTCTATTGTAAAGTTAATGATGCACGCAAGCAGTGCATGAAATATCAAAGAGAATCGGTTCATGAATGCATAGACCGGCTGCATCTTCTTTGCAAATGCACTGTTTACGTCTTGCTTCCAGTATTCTCTCGCGTCGTTCATGTCTGCCTTTCCAGTATGCAATGACATCCTCTTTCTTCAAATTTCTTATTTTGCGGATTTTTCCCTTGATATCCGGTTTCTTTAACTGAAACTTTTTTCATATAATCCCCCTTTGATATCTAATCCGCAGCTATCCTGTTACTGATAACTGCGGAAATATATGATTGTCTATAGGTTTTAATATTTATAACTTTCTTCTCTTAAGACTGTTTTGCTTTTAATCCTTCCAGCCTTTCTTTTACCTGAGCCATCATCTGCTGATAAGTTTCCAGATTTTTCTCTTTCTTCCTGAACCTTTGCAGCCGGTGCTTTACTTACAAATTTTTCGTTATTCAGCATTCCGTTTGAACGTGCGATCTCTTTTGTCAGTCTTTCCTCTTCTTTTGTCAGACGTTCGATCTCCTGTTCAAAATCGATCAGCTCTTCCAGTGGAAGATATACCGTTGCATCCGGAACTACAATAGATACTGCGTCTTCCGCAATGCCTTCTGTCGTCTTCTGAAGTACCAGTTTGTTCAATGCTGCCATATTCTGAGCTGCATTACTTAACATTGCAAGTCCTGATCCGAGCTGTTCATCTTCACATACAACATAAGCAGTTGCTTTTCTTGAATTTGGAACATTCATCTCTGCACGTACGTTACGGATACCGCGGATGATCTCTTTGTAGTGATCAACAATGTTCTCTGCAATTGGGAAGTTCCAGTCTTTTTCATATACCGGCCAGTCAGACATCATCAGTGACTCTTCTTCCGGTACCAATTTGCTGTATATTTCTTCTGTAACGAACGGCATATATGATGAAGCAGTTTCAATGACTTTTTTCAATACTTCATTTTAATGTCCATAATGCATCGCTTTTGCCCCCTGTGGATCTTCCTCTGCATGATAGATACGGTATTTTGCAATCTCAATGTACCAGTCACAGAACTCATCCCACATGAAGTCGTATATCTTGGAAAGTGCGATACCAAGTTCGAACTTGTCCATATTTTCTGTTACATCTTTTACAAGGTTGTTGCACTTGGACATGATCCATCTGTCAGCCGGACGGACAGTAAAGTCAGCCGGTTTTTTCAGTTCTTTATCGCCCAGATTCATCATAATAAATCTGGAAGCATTCCATACTTTATTTGCAAAGTTACGGCTTGCTTCTACACGTTCATTATAGAAACGCATATCATTACCAGGTGCATTACCTGTCATTAATGTCATACGAAGTGCATCTGCACCATACTGATCGATGATCTCCAACGGATCGATACCATTTCCAAGGGATTTACTCATCTTGCGTCCCTGTGAGTCACGGACCAGACCATGGATAAATACTGTATGGAACGGTGCTTTTCCAGTATGTGCATATCCTGAGAATACCATACGGATTACCCAGAAGAAGATAATATCATAGCCTGTTACCAGAACATCTGTCGGATAGAAGTAATCCAGATCCTCTGTCTTATCCGGCCATCCGAGTGTTGAGAATGGCCACAGTGCTGAACTGAACCATGTATCCAGTGTATCTTCATCCTGTGTAAAATGTGTGCATCCGCATTTCGGGCATTTCTCCGGTGCGCCGTGTCCAACTACTACTTCACCACACTCGTCGCAGTAATAAGCCGGAATTCTGTGTCCCCACCAGATCTGACGGGAAATACACCAGTCACGGATATTCTCAAGCCAGTGCAGGTAGATCTTATTGAAACGTTCCGGAACGAATCTTAAGTCGCCGTTCTTGATCGCTTCAATCGCTGGTTTTGCAAGGTCTTCCATCTTAACGAACCACTGCTGCTTGATCATTGGCTCTACGGTTGTGTGGCAGCGGTCATGTGTTCCTACATTATGTGAATGTGGAACCACTTTTACCAGGTATCCCTGCTCTTCCAGATCAGCTACCATCGCTTTTCTTGCTTCGTAACGGTCCATTCCGGCATATTTTCCGCCGTACTGTTCGTTGATCGTTGCATCATCGTTCATGATATTGATTTCTGGCAGGTTGTGACGTTTTCCAACTTCGAAGTCGTTCGGGTCATGTGCCGGTGTGATCTTAACCGCACCTGTTCCGAACTCTTTGTCTACATAGTAATCGGCAACGATTGGGATTTCTCTGTCTGTCAGAGGCAGTTTACACATCTTTCCTACGATGTCTTTGTATCTTTCATCATCCGGATGAACTGCGATCGCAGTATCTCCAAGCAATGTCTCCGGACGTGTCGTTGCGATCTCCAGATAGTCATCTGTTCCAACGATTGGATACTTGATATGCCAGAAGAATCCATCCTGCTCCTCATGTTCAACTTCTGCATCAGAAAGAGAAGTCTTACATACCGGACACCAGTTGATGATTCTGGAACCTTTGTAAATATATCCTTCGTTATATAATTTGATGAATACTTCTTCTACCGCCTTGGAACATCCTTCGTCCATTGTAAAACGTTCTCTGTCCCAGTCGCAGGATACACCTAATTTTTTAAGCTGTCCCTCGATCGTTCCGGCATATTCTTCTTTCCACTGCCATGTTCTTTCCAGGAATTTCTCTCTTCCTAATTCTTTCTTGTCAATTCCTTCTTCTTTTAACTGGTTTGTAACCTTAACTTCTGTCGAGATAGCTGCATGGTCTGTTCCCGGAATCCAGAGTGCATTGTATCCCTGCATTCTCTTATAACGGATCAGAATATCCTGCAGTGTATTATCAAGGGCATGTCCCATGTGAAGCTTACCTGTAATGTTCGGTGGCGGCATTACTGTGGTAAATGGTTTCTTACTTCTGTCAACTTCGGCGTGGAAATATTTGTTATCACACCATTTTTCATATAACTTTGCTTCAATCGCTTTGGGATTGTAAGTCTTTTCCAGGTTTTCGCTCATAGTTTCCTCCTCATTTCACACTTTTTTCACATTTTTTATTACATGAAAAACCCTTTACATTACGTAAAGGGCGATTGTAGTCGCGGTACCACCTTCATTATACAGGAAAACTCTTCCCCATATATCTCATCTTATTCTTTAACGGGAACGACTCCGGGATGAACTACTACCGTCTTATCATATGTCTCAGGTTCACTCATCCGGCTCCGAAGCTACCTTCCTACGTCTCGTATTCCTTAAGTGTCTCTCAGCCGATGGATCACTCTCTCTGGTATGGACGAACTTACGTGTACTCCTCTTCATCAATGCCTTTACGTATAAACTACTGAATATGATAGCCATCGAATCCCCATTTGTCAAGGATTTTAGGGATTTTTCAGAAACTCTTAAGGAGTTACACCAGGCCGAAACATTTCATGATGAAAAGCCATCCCGTCAGGGTAAATGCGCTGCACATGGTCGTCAGCATCACTACACTGGAAGACAGTACTCCCTCATGTCCCATAATTTTTTGCCATGACAAAACTGCTGACTGTCGTTGCCGAGCCAAGCATGACTAAGATTGCAATTAGTTTCTCTCTTCGGAATCCGATTACAACTGCAAGCGGCATGAACACTGCTACAAATCCCACTAATTTGATAAATGCGGCGATCACGGTCGGTTTGATCTTGCCAAACGCTTTCTTAATATCAAAGGTTGCTCCCATTGCCATCAGTCCCATCGGTGTTGCTACGCCGCCGATACTGCTGACCGCCTTATGTAAGATCACAGGCATCGGAAGTTTCAGCGCTGACCATAACAGACCTGCTGCAATACCGATGATGATTGGATTCGTAATGATACCAATCAATGATTTTTTTGAGCAGTGCTTTATCCATACCATTTTGTCCCGGTTTGAAAAACGACAGCACAACCACCGCCATAATATTATAAAGTGGTACACTTCCTATGATCATTAATGGTGCCTGTCCGGAATTACCATAGATATTCTGGATAAATGCGATTCCCAAAAGCGCCGCACTGCTCCGGTAAGCCGCCTGGATAAATTCTCCCTGGATGTTTCTGTCTTTCAACAGGCAGGAGATTCCAATTGCGATCGTGATACTGATCAATGTAATAATAAAACAGAAAATTACGAATTTCGTATCCCACGCTTCCTTGATATCTACGACCGCCAGATCGCCGAATAATAATACCGGCAGTGGTATCCGGAAGACGAATTTGTTCATCTTATTGGCAAACTCTTCGTCCATCCACCCGATCTTATTGAAAAACAGTCCCAATACCATCATTAGGAAAATGGGAACTGTTGCATTTAAACTAAACACCAGATTGTCCATTATACTATATCCTCTCTTGCTTTGAAATCAGAAAATATCTGACTCCTTATTCCAGATATTTTCTGATTTCAAAATATGCTTCATAGAGCTGCTCATACGATGTTCTGCAGTTTGCCGGACTGGTGGATGGTAACCCGATTGCCATAATCCCTGTCTTCGGATAACAGAACTTCTTATATAATTGGAACGCTTTCGTTCCCGTCGTAAAGATTGCTTTGATATCAGCACATTCAAGTATCCTGCTCATATCATTCGGCTGTGGATTGCGGATACTGCTGTCATCTGCTCCTTTGATATCACATCCCGCCAACACATCCCATACTGCAATACCATTTCTTAATGCAAATGTAATCTTATCTTCTCTTGTCTCCGGATACGCTTCTCCACAAACATCCGATACAACTTTCCAGAATCTGTTTCTTGGATGGCCGTAGTAGAAGCCGACTTCACGGGATTTCGGAGACGGCATGGTTCCGAGCATCAGGATTTTGGAATGTTCATTGTAGATTGGTTCGAAATTGTGGATGATATGTTGTGTTTCCATGTTTGAATCAGCTCCTATTCGTGAACTACCCATTGTCTAAAGCCAATGGGCTTCCTGCTTCGCAGACCTCGTAACCTACTATCTCCACAGGCGTTAATTCGGGCAGTCCCTGCCCTATATTGTTATTTTTATGCTATTTGTCTTAAT
>ENA-OPYU01000040-OPYU01000040.1-human-gut-metagenome-genome-assembly--contig:-NODE-40-length-44068-cov-4.206004_pt1 | contig 44068 bp, 52 predicted proteins | sample MGYA00242637_ERZ504482 | MGnify/ENA primary metagenome ERZ504482 (study PRJEB26092, sample SAMD00036237) | human gut metagenome | host: Homo sapiens | study: EMG produced TPA metagenomics assembly of... | reverse complement strand
TTGGAAAACCCCCTTTTGCATCATTTTTATTTTTATTCAGAATTGCGGCAATATATTTGCCTGTATACGATTTCTCATTTGCTGCAATTTCTTCCGGTGCTCCCGCTCGCTACGACTGTACCACCTTTATCTCCGCCTTCCGGACCAATATCGATAATATAATCTGCTGTTTTGATCACATCCAGATTATGTTCAATCACGATCACCGTATTGCCGTCACCTGATAAACGTCGCAAAATCTCTGTCAGCTTATGCACATCTGCTAAAATGTAGTCCTGTTGTAGGCTCATCCAGAATATATACCGTCTTTCCTGTACTTCTGCGGCTTAACTCTGTTGCCAGTTTGATTCTCTGGGCTTCTCCTCCGGATAATGTCGTAGATGGCTGTCCCAGTCGGATATAAGACAGACCAACATCATTGAGTGTTTCCAATTTTTCTCCGGATACTCGGAACATGTTCAAAAAATTCCACGCCTCTTCCACCGTCATGTTCAATACATCATAAATTGTCTTTCCTTTATATTTCACTTCCAGAGTTTCTCTGTTATAGCGTTTTCCTCCACACACTTCACACGGTACATATACATCCGGCAGGAAATGCATCTCAATCTTAATGATTCCATCTCCGCTGCAGGCCTCACAGCGTCCGCCCTTCACATTGAAGCTAAATCTTCCTTTTTTATAGCCTCTCGCTTTTGCATCCGGTGTTGCTGCGAACAAATCACGAATCAAATCAAATACACCCGTATATGTTGCCGGATTGGAACGCGGTGTTCTTCCAATCGGAGACTGATCAATGTCGATCACTTTATCTACCTGCTCCAGCCCTTCAATTCTCGTATGCCTTCCCGGAATTGTTCTTGCATGGTTCAGTTTTTTGGCAAGTGTTTTGTATAAAATCTCATTGACAAGAGAACTTTTTTCCGGAACCGGACACTCCTGTCACACATGTCATGATTCCCAACGGAAATCTTGACATCGATATTTTCAGTTATTTCTTTGCGCCTACTACTTTCAAATATCCGGTCGGTTTCTCTCTTTTTTCCGGAACCGGGATCTTGAGGCGTCCGCTCAGATACGCTCCGGTCACTGATTTTTCGTTTGCCATCAACTCTTGAGCCGTTCCCACTGCAACAACCTGTCCACCATGCTCTCCAGCTCCCGGACCGATATCCACAATGCAGTCAGCCGCCAGCATCGTATCTTCGTCATGCTCCACTACAATCAGAGAATTTCCCAAATCGCGGAGATGCTTCAATGTGGCAAGTAACTTGTCGTTGTCCCGCTGATGCAATCCGATACTCGGTTCATCCAGAATATAGGCCACACCAACAAGTCCGGAACCAATCTGAGTTGCCAGCCGGATTCTCTGCGCTTCCCCGCCGGACAGTGTCCCTGTCGCTCTGGCAAGCGTCAGATAGTCCAGTCCTACATCCAGCAAAAAGCTGAATCCGCGCTTTGATTTCTTTTAAGATCTGTTCTCCGATCAGCAGCTGCGTCTCTGTCAGTTCCAGCCCCTTGTAAAAATTTCTGCAGCTTATCGATTGAAAATGCTGTGAGTTCTGCAATATTTTTCTCTCCCACAGTTACCGCAAGAGAACCTTTTTTCAATCTCTGACCTTTACATTCGGAACATGGAGTAATCCGCATAAAAGTCTCATACTCTGCCTTCATTGTCTCAGACCCCGTTTCGCGATAGCGGCGCTCCACATTTTTAATCAGTCCTTCAAAGACCACATCATAAACACCTTCTCCACGCTGTCCTTTGTAATGTACTTTCACAGATTTCCCGTTTGTTCCGTAAATCAAAACATCGTGAATCTCTTTCGGATAGTCCTGAAACGGCGTCTCCAGATCAAAATGGTATTCTTCACACAACGCATCTAAAATTGCACGTGTAAAGCTTGATTTTTCTGTACAGGACTGCCAGCCCATCACTGCGATTGCTCCCTGCTGAATGCTGAGTGTCGGATCCGGTATCATCAAATCCTCATCAAATTCCATCTTGTATCCCAGCCCAAAACAAGTCGGGCAGGCACCAAACGGATTGTTGAACGAGAAACTTCTCGGCTCAATTTCTTCAATACTAATTCCACAGTCCGGGCAGGAAAAACTCTGACTGAAATTCATCGGTTCTCCGCCGATGATATCTACGATCAGAAGCCCTTCCGCAAGTGAAAGTACACTTTCCACGGAATCTGTCATTCGTTTTTCAATTCCCGGTTTCACAACAAGACGGTCTACAATAATCTCAATATTATGTTTGATATTTTTATCCAGTGCGATATCCTCTGACAATTCATACAGATTCCCGTCTACACGAACACGCACATATCCTGACTTCTTTGCCCGTTCAAACAGCTTTGCATGGGTTCCTTTCCTGCCTCTTACGACAGGAGCAAGCAACTGGATCTTTGTACCTTCCGGAAGTGCCATCACCTGATCTACCATCTGATCCACCGTCTGCTTTTTAATCTCTTTTCCGCATTTCGGACAATGTGGAATCCCGATTCTCGCATAGAGCAGTCGGAAATAATCATAGATCTCTGTCACTGTACCCACGGTAGAGCGAGGATTGTGATTGGTCGATTTCTGATCAATAGAAATCGCCGGAGAAAGCCCTTCTATACTTTCCACATCCGGTTTCTCCATCTGACCAAGAAACTGCCTTGCATAGGAAGAAAGCGATTCCATATATCTTCTCTGCCCCTCGGCATAAATTGTATCAAAAGCCAGGGATGATTTTCCCGAACCACTCAGTCCTGTCAGCACTACCAGTTCATTTCTGGGGATGTCAACATCTATATTTTTCAAATTATTCTCATTCGCGCCGCGTATTCTGATATACTGTCTGGCGTCCATCTTTTTTCCCATGTAAAATTCCTTTCCCATTTATATCATAATTATTCGATCTCATTCAATATCTGTTTCAGCTCAATCAATTTATCTCTTAATTCTGCCGCTGATTCGAAATCCAGCTCTGCTGCTGCTTTCTTCATTCGCTTCGTAACTTCTCCGATCAACTTCTCCAGTTCTTTCCTGCTCATAGACTCTGGATCTTTCTCCAGCTTCAGTTCTTCTGCTGCTACTTTTTTGGAAATACTGATCTGATCGCGGACCGCCTTCTGAATGGTCTTTGGCGTAATGCCATGTTCTTCATTGTATGCCATCTGAATCTTGCGTCGTCTTTCCGTCTCATCAATTGCCAGACGCATCGAGTCTGTCAGTTTGTCTGCGTACATGATCACGTGACCTTCCGAATTTCGTGCCGCACGCCCGATCGTCTGAATCAGAGAAGTCTCGGAACGTAAAAATCCTTCTTTATCTGCGTCCAGAATTGCCACCAGCGTAATCTCCGGAATATCCAGACCTTCTCTCAAAAGATTAATTCCCACGAGTACATCAAATACATCCAGACGCATATCACGGATGATCTCCGTCCGTTCTAATGTATCCACATCGGAATGCAAATATTTTACGCGAATCCCGATTTCCCGCATATAATCTGTCAGATCCTCTGCCATCCGTTTTGTCAGAGTTGTAACCAGCACTTTATTTTTCCTGGAAATTTCCTGATTGATCTCACCGATCAGATCATCAATCTGACCTTCTACCGGACGCACTTCTACTTCCGGATCTAAAAGCCCTGTCGGACGAATCACCTGCTCTGCCCGCAGAAGTTCATGCTCCTCTTCATAAACTCCCGGGGTTGCTGACACAAACAATACCTGATTGATCTTACTTTCAAACTCTTCAAAATTCAACGGGCGGTTGTCTTTCGCAGAAGGAAGACGGAATCCATAATCCACCAACGTCGACTTTCTCGACTGATCCCCGGAATACATTCCTCCAATCTGCGGAATCGTCTTATGAGACTCATCGATCATAATTACAAAATCATCCGGGAAATAATCAATCAGTGTATATGGAGCCTGTCCGGGCGCCAATCCTGCCAGATGACGGGAATAGTTTTCAATCCCAGAGCAAAATCCTGTCTCTTTCATCATCTCAATATCAAAATTTGTCCGCTCAGCAATCCGCTGCGCTTCTAACAGCTTATCCTGTCTTTTAAATTCTTTGACGCGCTCTTCCAGCTCTTCTTCAATCGCCTTGACGGCGCGGTTGATATTCTCTTTATCCACCACATAATGAGATGCCGGGAAAATCGCTACATGCTTTAACTCGTCTTTGATCTCTCCTGTAAGAATGTCCACCTCTGTGATTCTATCCACTTCATCACCAAAAAATTCAATTCGGATCGCAACGTCTGACTCATATGCCGGAATCACTTCCAAAACATCTCCCCGAACCCGGAATGTTCCACGATGAAAGTCCATGTCGTTTCTATCATACTGAATCTCAATCAGCTTTGCTACAACTTCATCTCTGTCCTTGATCATCCCCGGACGCAGAGAAATCACCATGTTCTGATAGTCTACCGGACTTCCCAGTCCATAGATACAGGAAACACTCGCCACAATGATCACATCTCTGCGCTCTGCCAGTGCCATCGTAGCAGATAACCGCAGCTTATCAATCTCATCATTGATTGCTGAATCCTTGGCGATGTAGGTATCCGAGGATGGGACGTAGGCTTCGGGCTGATAGTAGTCGTAGTAGGATACAAAATATTCCACTGCGTTCTCGGGGGAACATCTCCTTGAATTCTCCGTAGAGCTGCGCAGCAAGTGTTTTATTATGAGCGATGACCAGTGTCGGCTTCTGTAATTGCTGGATCACGTTTGCCATCGTAAAAGTCTTTCCAGAACCCGTAACCCCCAGTAAAGTCTGGCATTGGTTGCCTTCCTTGAACCCTTTCACAAGCTCTGCAATCGCCTGTGGCTGGTCTCCGGTTGGCTTATATGGGGCTTTCAAAATGAATCTATCCATAGCAAAATCCTCCATGTGTGACTTTTCGTATGCTTACTGTCAGCCACATTTTCAAATATATTCGTAACGGAATGCAAAATACTCCGTCGAGTATTCATCATTTATTTATTCAAAATTTTTGTCTTCCAACACTGTTTGTAATTCTTCTTTACTAGGAAGTACCGTTTCGTATTTACTCGCAAATATCTGATTACTATCCTTAGGCAATGTCATTTCTACAATAGCATCCTTCTTATCTTTACAAATTATAATACCTATTGTTGCATTTTCATCGTCCAATTTAACTTTTCGGTCATAATAATTGACATACATCTGCATCTGTCCTATATCTTGATGCTTTAACTGGCCAATTTTCAAATCAAACAATACAAAACAACGCAATAAACGATTATAAAACACCAAATCAACTCTAAAATGCTCTTCTTCAAATGTAAATCTAACCTGTCTGCCTACAAATGTAAATCCTCTCCCTAATTCTAATAGGAACTTCTGCAAATTATCTATAATTCGATTTTCCAATTCCGTTTCAGAATAAGTAACCATTTCCGGAAGTCCTGTAAACTCTAAAATATACGGATCTTTGAATATATCTTCTGGCTTTTCAAGCATTTGTCCTTCTGTTGCAAGACGCATTACTTCTTCCTTATTTCTGCTCAATGACAAACGTTCATATAGCGAACTACCATACTGACGTGCCAATTCATCTTTACTCCAGCCATTTCTATATGCTTCTATTTCGTAAAAATGACGTTCTTCAATCTTACTTATTCTCATTAAAATAAGATAATGAGACCAACTCAAATAAAATTTTCTTCCTTCTTTTGTAGTCGGCAAGTTTTCAGATTGGGGAAACACCGTTTCCCCAATTGAATCTTTAGAATATACCAGATAAAATTTTCTCATCAATTTTAAATTATCATACGAGTAACCTCGCCCAAATTTTTGCGTTAACCTCTTTGATAATTCTTTTAATATGTACTTTCCATATGCTGCACGTTCTTTTCCATCCTGTTCCTCTTCAATAATCATTCGCCCTGCTTCATAATATGAGTATACCATCGTCATATTTACTGCAACTGATAATTTTTTTTTTGGCATTTTGGAATAACTCTATTACTTTATTATAAAAATTTTCCTTTTGAATGTTATCCATCTATTCACATCCTTTCATTTTTCTTACTCTAATCTTCGCAAAACTCTATAATCTCTTCCTCTGACATCGGACAATAATCATTCCATCCGAAAAATCCATACTATTCGGTACTAAAGCACCAAATAGCACTCGTTTTCCCCCTGACATTCCAGCTCACGAATTATTCCACCGCGATCTCCGGGAAGGACTCCTTAAACTCACCGTAAAGCTGCACGGCAAGGTTTTTATTGTTCACTATGATAAGCAGGCGTATTCTGATACTAATTCAAAGTGATCCACATTTTCTCCTTATCAGTATAGGCATATTTTGCTCACACTTATTCCCTGCCGTTATTATATCAAAATATAAAATAAAAGTACAGAGCAAAATCGAATGTTTGTTCTGTACTGTGCTATACTTTTTCACTATAACTTCTATTACATATTTACAACTCCTTTTTCAAATTCTGCCTCTGAACCAACAAAATGATCTGGTTCATACTCTCCATACGTTGTTTTCCATGCAACACAGCCGACCTAATCAATCTGTTTCGCTATCAAGTAACACATGTTCTAACGTCTCCTTAAAATCTTTTCTGATAAGATCTTAGCTCCCCAATATTTCTATATACATTTTCTCTTTTTCGTTGTTATAACAACATACTTTCCTTGTTCCATGCGCTATAATCCTCCCATAACTTGAAACACTATTCGAAATTTTTATCTTCGAACCTTATTGAAACCACAGGAGGATTATCAAAATGGAACAAAATATGTTTTGCTATCAATGTCAGGAAACAGCCGGGTGTACCGGATGCACAAAAATGGGCGTATGTGGGAAAAACACCACACGTAGCCGCTCTGCAGGATCTGCTTGTCTGGGTGACGAAAGGATTATCTGCAGTGACAACGCAGATGCGCCGGGAAGATTTAAACGTGACCGGTGAAATCAATCAGCTGATTACCAAAAATCTCTTCACAACGATTACAAATGCCAATTTTGATCCCGAAATGATCACTTCCCAGATTGAAAAGACACTTCAGATCAAAAAAGTGCTTCTTTTACAACTGAAAAATCCGGAAAAATTGCCGGAGGCTGCCCGATGGTCTGCAGCCCCTTCTGAATTTGCAGCCAAAGCTGCCACTGTAGGAGTTTTATCAGCAAAGGATGAAGATATCCGTTCATTGCGTGAACTGATCACTTACGGACTGAAAGGATTATCTGCATACTCCAGACATGCCAATGTTCTTTTAAAAGAAGATAAAGAACTGGATACCTTCCTCCAACGCGCTCTCGCAGCAACGCTGGATGATACCCTGACCGTGGAAGATCTGGTGAATCTGACACTTGAAACCGGTAAATACGGTGTTTCCGGAATGGCACTTTTAGATCAGGCAAATACAGAAGCCTATGGAAATCCGGAAATAACAAAAGTCAATATTGGAGTCGGTAAAAATCCGGGGATTCTGATTTCCGGTCATGATCTGAAAGATCTGGAAATGCTTCTTGAGCAAACCGAAGGAACCGGAATTGATGTCTATACACATTCTGAGATGCTTCCGGCACACTACTATCCTGCATTCAAAAAATTATTCTCACTTCAGAGGAAACTATGGAAATGCATGGTGGAAACAAAAAGAAGAGTTCGAGTCTTTCCACGGACCGATCCTGATGACAACCAACTGTATCGTTCCTCCAAAGGACACTTACAAAGACCGCCTGTACACTACCGGTGCGGCTGGATTTCCCGGCTGTCAGCATATTGACGACATACCTGAAAAAATCAAAGATTTCTCCAAGCTGATCGAACAGGCAAAAACACTGCGCACCGCCTTTGGAAATTGAACGTGGTGAAATTATCGGTGGATTTGCCCATGCACAGGTTTTCGCTCTTGCAGATCAGGTTGTTTCTGCTGTCAAATCCGGGGCGATCCGGAAATTTGTTGTGATGGCAGGCTGTGACGGGCGTGCAAAAAAGCCGCAGCTACTACACGGATTTTGCGAAAGCGCTCCCAAAAGACACTGTCATTTTAACGGCAGGCTGTGCCAAATATAAGTATAACAAACTGAATCTGGGTGATATTAACGGAATTCCACGTGTTCTGGATGCAGGACAGTGCAATGACTCCTACTCCCTCGCAGTAATCGCTCTGAAACTGAAAGAAATTTTTGAATTAAATGACATCAATGAGCTGCCGATTATTTACAATATCGCGTGGTATGAACAAAAAGCTGTGATCGTCCTGCTTGCCTTACTTTCCCTCGGAGTGAAAAATATTCATCTGGGACCTACACTTCCGGCATTTTTAAGTCCTAATGTAACGAAGCTTTTGATCGAAAATTTCCAGATTTCAGGAATTGATACAGTTGAACACGATATGCGCCTTTTCTTCGGTGAATAATCTGTCTCTCTGACCGTCAGAGAATGCACAAAAAGTGCAGAGCTCTTTTTCGCTCTGCACTTTTTCTTATCTTTTTATTCTGTTTCTTACAATTTTAACTCCTGGTACTGTACATGCTCTTCCAGTGCCTGTGTCATCTCCGCCATACGGCTCACATCCCCGATCAGGATCACGCCACAAAGACGGTTGTTCAGGAAATAGTATTTCTGATACTGTTTTTTGCCCATATCCTTCAATTCAATCGTCTTGTATACCAGATTTGGATTTTTTCCGTTGTCTCCTGCTGCAAACAATGCGGTTCTCATTCCGTGGAAGCTCAGTGCCGCCGGAACTGTCTCATATTCCATCTCTTCTCCTGCCGCATTCGCTCCTGCCACTTTTCCCTGTTCAGATGCTTCCGGCCAGATTGCATAGTTGAGACCGTCATACTGTGCACAGTCACCACATGCATAAATATCCGGCACATTCGTCTCCATTTTAGAATTGACGATCACCGCACGGTCCACTTCGATTCCGGCCGTCTTAGCCAGCACCGTATTTGCACGGACTCCTGCAGATACAATCACCAGCTCTGCCGGGAAAGTTCTTCCATCTGCCAAAGTCACTCCTGTCACATTGTCTTCACCGTCAATAGAAGCAATGCTGACACCTGTGTAAATCTGCACGCCCTGCTGTTCGCTGATGTGCTTGAGCATCTCACCTGCCGCGTCGTCAAGCTGACGTCCCATCAACTGACAAGCCGCTTCCAGAACCGTCACCTGACAGCCGGCCTTCTTCAATTCCCAGGCAGCCTCCAGTCCCAGAACTCCGCCTCCGATTACAACAACATGCTCCACATCCGGCAGCATTGCCGCTACCTTTTTCGTATCATCCAAACGGCGGATTGCGATCACACCTTTTTTTTCCGCTCCTGCGATTGGTGGAATGAAACACTCAGATCCCAATGCGTAGATCAGCTTTGTATAAACAAACTTTAAACCGCCTTCCAGTTCGATTTCTTTTGTTTCCGGATGGATCGCAACCACCTCCATATCCAGAACCTGCTGGATATTCTGCTCCTCATACCAGCCTGCATTCTGCACCGCGATCTGCTCCTCATCCAAATCTGCCATGATCGACTTTGTCAGCATCGGTCGGTTATACGTGCGGTAAGGCTCATTGGAGATCATCAGAATGGAAGCTGTTTTATTTCTCTTTCTGATCTCAGCCGCAGCATTCCAGCCTGCAGTTCCGTTTCCAAGGATCACATAGAAATCCTTTGTATCATTGGAAAACTCACTTTCCTGTGCGTCCACCGGAACAAAATTCTCTTTTCCGACGCCGCAGACCGGACACACTTCCAGTGAAGAATCAAAGATTTCTCCACAGACCAAACATTTTACAAGCTGACGTGCACCGCTTTTTTTCTGCTCTTTTATTTTCTTTATTCTGAAGGATACATCCGAAATTATATCCATAGTCAAATGCGTCGATCAGATTGTCCTCGCCCGGTTTAAACCGCACACGAAATCCGTCTGCTACTCTCATCCGCAGCTGTTTCAATCGTTCGATTATAGAGGAACACCTTCCCCGCTCCATCCATAACTGCGAATGCACTGGCCAGCTTTTCCGCCATGTGTGCCCTGCAAAGATAGCAAGTCGTCAGATCCCAGATTGGCTTAAGTGCCTCTCCCACAATGGTAGGTGTTCCAAACAGGATTCCGTCTGCAAAACCGAGTTCTTCCAGCACTTTTGCCTGATCTGCCTCTACCATATCATAGCAGCGCACATCTATATCTCCGCTAGCCTTTATTCCTTCTGCGATCTTCTGCGCAAGCTGGGCAGTATATCCATAAGCACTTACATACGGAATGATCACTGTTTTCTTCGGATTTGGATTCACGACAGTACACCACTCTTCATAAGTATCCAACATCCACGAAATCTTGTCATCGATCACCGGTCCATGTCCGGTACAGATCATACTCAGATCCAACTCCCGCACTCTTGCCAGTGCTTTAGACATAAACGGCTTAAACGGTCCGATAATATTGTCAAAATAATATTTTGTGGCACGCACATAATCGTCCCACTGTGTCACCTTGCTTAACAAAATATCATGGAATCCATAATGAGAACCAAAAGAATCGCAGGTCACTAAAATCTGCTCTTCTTCTATATAAGTGTACATCGTATCCGGCCAGTGCAGATTCGGCACGCTCAAAAACCGCAGCGTCTTATTGCCTATCTTCATGGTCTCATTGTCTTTCACCGGAATCGCCGTAAATTCTCCGTTTACAATCTCCTTTAAAAATCCGATGGCACATCCTGTAGCAATAATCTTAAGTCCCGGGTTCAGTTCCAAAAGTCGCTCTACACTTCCTGCATGATCCGGTTCAGTGTGGTTGACTACCAGATAATCGATCTTTCTGATATCTGTAATCTCACTTAATTTTTCCAGATATTCGTCAAAAAACTTTGCTTTTGCCGTCTCAAACAGAACCGTCTTATCCCCTGCTTTTAAAATATAAGAATTATAAGTTGTTCCAAACTCTGTATACATAATAATGTCAAATACACGAAGCTGGTCATCTACAATTCCAGTCCAGTAAAATTCCTCTCTTAACTGTAATGTCTCCATTGTCATTTCCTCCTTCTTCGAAATTCTTTACATACACATTCTATAAATATTCACAACATCTTCTGCTTTCAGCGGAACATATGCCTCTGACAGTCCGCCAAAGATCACTGCATGTTCTGCCATTTCTGTAAAATGTTCTTCTGTAATCCCTACCTCAGACAAGGTCATCGGGATTTCCAGGCTTTTTAAGAATTCCTCTGTCGCATCAATTCCTGCGTTTGCAGTTTCAAAAAGATCCGCTTTTTCTGCGATTCCCCATACATTTTTTGCATATTCTGCAAACTTTTCTACCGTATGTTCATTCAGAATATATCGCATCCAGCGCGGAGTCAGGATCGCGAGCCCCACTCCATGTGTGATATCATAATAAGCACTCAGCTCATGTTCCATCGGATGACAGCTCCATGCACAGTCTTTTCCTGTGGAACAGATTCCGTTGATCGCCAGCGAAGACGTCCACATCAACTCTGCACGTGCTTCATAATTTTCCGGCTCACGCACTGCGATCGGCGCATACTGGATCACAGTTTTTAAAAGCCCTTCACTGATTCGATCCGGAACCGCTGCCCTTCTGGTATCAAAATACACCTCCAGAATATGTGACATAATATCTGCACTGCCTGCTGCCGTCTGGCTTGCAGGTACCGTAAATGTATTCTCCGGATTCAGAACAGATGCCTTCGGCAGCAACAGCGGATTTCCAAAGCCCAGTTTTTTCTTTCGTCTTCAGATTGGTGATCACTCCGCCATTATCCATCTCACTTCCTGTTGCAGAAAGCGTCAGCACTGTACAGATTGGAAGTGCTTTTTCAATCCAATCCGGATGTAAGATCAGATCCCACGCATCTCCCTCATAATATGCAGCAGCCGCAATGGCTTTGGAACAGTCGATCGTACTGCCGCCTCCTACTGCAAGAATCACATCGATATCCTCTTCCTTGCAGATTTCCGCACCCGCATAGACACTCTCAATCCTCGGATTCGGCTCGATCCCGCCAAGTTCAAATATCTCAAACTCATGAAGCAGGTTTTTAATCCTGTCATAAAGTCCTGTCCGTTTGATACTTCCGCCGCCATATGTCAACAGTACCTTATTTCCATATGGGCGTAAAAGCTCCGGCAGCTTTTCTTCCTGTCCTTTTCCAAATAAAATTCTGGTACCAACACAAAAATTAAAATTTTCCATACTGCTCCGCCTTTCCTACGCTATACGTCTATTTTCCATCAGATAGTTACATTTTACCATTGAATTTTAAAATGTCTTTCTTTTATGTTTTTTTCATATATTTGATGCTCTTGTTTGACGCATTAGCTGTCTGCAACCGGGAACAAAATCGTAATCCGAAACCCATTCTTCTCCTTCATAACCGCACATTTTCCCGTCATTTTTTCCATCATATTTTTTATGCTCTGTAATCCGATTCCATTACTCTGCGTTTTTTCTCCCGAAAGCCGAATCTGATTTTCAAAACAAAAACCTGCCATCTCTCCCTGATCAACCGATAATATTTTCACCGGTACAGACGGATCTGCATATTTTATAATATTTGATGTAATATTATCCATGATCCGCATCATATAATCTGTAGAAATCCTGATTTTTTTATCCGGCCACCGGACTTGAAAAATCGTCTGAAATCCCCTCTGTTCCAGATAACTGCACGTTTCTGAAAAAAGGATCATATAGTAATGTCTCAAAATTATCTGGTTCTTCCAATTTTACCTCATCTTCTCCGGAAAGCAGAGAATATTCGAACAAATGCTCCGAAAGCTGCTTCATACGACGTGCTTTCTGATCGATCTTTTTCAGATATTCCAACAACTGTGCTTCATTTTCATACTTTCCTTTTTTCAGAATTTCTGTATACAGCATGATCGAAGTAATCGGCGTTCTGAGATCATGCGACATCTCCGTCACAATTTTCTGGTTTTCTCTTACAATCTCTGTCTCCTTATGAATCATCCTCTGAAACGATTTTCGCATATTCTCAATTCCTTCGGCGAGCTTGGACAACTCATCCTTCCCTTTTACAGTAATCGCATATTCCAGGCTTCCGCCCTCTAATATTTGAATCTCCTTACTAAGCTGTAAAATGTAATCCATCTTTCTGCGTATTCCGATAAGAACAAGCAGTAAAAACAGAAGAAATGAAAAAAGTACCTCAACGATCATCGCATAGTGATAAAATTGATAATCATAGATTCCCCATATGTTCACCTGAGCCGAACCATCTGCAAATTCGATCGGGTAATAATCCATCCACTCATATTCATTTGCCGGAATCTCCTCTTCCCATAATTTTTGTTCCGGATATTCCGATTCAAATACTACAATATCACCCTTATATACCCGGACATGCAACACCTTTTGTTGTTCAACCCACCTGTTTAACTGGTCTGCATCCTTAGAACTGATATTTTTCTCATGGATATATTTCTGCAGCTCTTGTATGTAATACTCATTCTTTTTTTCTTCCTGCTCTGAGCTGTCATAATACTTGTTAATGAGCATTTCTCCTGCATAATTGATGGCACAATATACAAAAAATGTTATCGCCGCAGATAAGGTTCTGCTTCTTCACGGACTTCATTATTTCTGCCTCTGTATATATTGTACCGACGCAAAAGTGCTTTGACTCTTCCCAATAATTCTGCATAAGAAAAAGGCTTGGCCAGATAATCATCTCCACCCGCCATCAGACCGATCAGTTTGTCTGATTCCTGAGCTTTTGCCGTCAAAAAAAGAACCGGCACATTGGATACTTTGCGGATTTCTTCACACGTACGAAGTCCTGACATCCCGGGCATCATAATATCTAAGATCACCAGGTCTGTTTCATCACTCAACAGTTCTAATCCACTTTTTCCATTTTCCGCTTCTTCCACACAATAATTTTCACTTTCTAAAAGAATCCGTACGCCTTCTCTTATATCTGCATCATCTTCAATAAGCAATACCTGTTCTTTCTTCATATCCAGCTCCTCTCCGGAAAAGATTTCCTGCAAAAATTAAGAGCGTACGTCTGTTAAAACATACACTCTTACGATCATCTTTAATCCACTTTACTTTCTGATGTTGTTCCTGATGTAGTCCCTGAACTTGAAGAACTGCCAGTCTTGTCATTTGAAGAAGTTTCTGATTTCTTACTTGTAGAATTGTCTGTGCTGCTGCCTGAAGTACTTTCTGTGCTCTTACCCGCTTCTGTACTACTGCTGGCTGAACTTTCTGTACTCTTTTCAGAAGAGCTTGCAGATTTACTGCTGTTCGATCCACATGCTACTGTTCCAAAAGATAACATTGCTGCCATGCATAATATAGTTCCTCTTTTTAAAATATCTTTCGTTTTGTAACATCCTTTCATCTTGTGATATCCTTCTTCCTCTTGATTTTATTTCAAAGGCTTATCTGTTTTTGATGGGTCTTATTATCCATGAAAAATCTTAAACATTTCTGATTCAATTCTTAACAAATCTAAACTTTCACTCACGATCGCCCTTTGCTTTATTGAAGTAATCATCCAGAAATGCTCTCATATCCCCTTAAATCCTTCTCCATTTTTATCTTCTCGTTTCTTTTTCCACTTTTTATATCTCTTATTCCGCAAGGGAATTCCCACACCCAAAACAGGACAACGATCAAATTGTCAGCTCCATACCGTACCTCCCTTGATTCTGGCTAAAACTCCTTTTTTCTCCATGATACGCACACTGATTTTATAAGAAATTACGATAAGAATCACGGATACAATACAACCGATCACACTGACTGTACCTGCCCCCCATCTTTTTCGACCCTTTTGCAAAGCCGCTGTCATCTCAATATCAAAAACTTTTCCAAGCTGAATTCCACCGACAATCACTGCAAATCCTCCAACTCCAATTGCAACAACTGCCAGCCTTCCTTTTTCATTTCCGTACTTTAACTGTACCGGAATGGAAGTCCCCATAAATACAAGAACGAGTATGATTGATACTGCATAATTCACCATAAGTGCATCATCGATCGGAATCTCTTTTGTAATCCAAACATAGATAAGACTGATCAGAACAGACAGGATCCATATTCCTCCACAGAAAAGTAAGCCAAACACATACTTTTCTTTCACATATCCCCGCCTCGATACAGGAAGTGTAAACAAAAATGAATATCCTCTGTCAAATTCATCATATGTAAGTGTTCCCAATACAAGAAGAAAGCCATACATCGGAAACAGATTGACAATATAAGTAGGACTTTTCATGAAAACTGTGAATACCACACACATTGCCAGAAGTACCAGCACTGCATTCTTCTGCAGCTTCAGAATACAAAAATCTTTTATCAACATCCCTTTCATACGCTTTCCCCCTTGATCATCATCAAAATTGCTTCATCAATCGTTCCGTTTTCCACCACGACCTTCGGATAATTTTCCAGATAAAACTGCTTCTGATTCGTCAGAAGCTGATATCCGAAAGCTTCCTTCTTTCTGCTGAGAATATACTGTTTATCCAGAGTCTGATACTGCTCTTCATCCACTTTTAATACCGCGTATTCGCCAAGCAATACATCCGTCTCCTCATGCAGCACGATCTTTCCATTATGGATCATATACAGATCATCACACAGCCCTTCCAAATCGCTGGAAATATGGGAACTGATCAAAATCGCACGCTCTTCTTTTTCCTCCATATATTCTCGCAAAAGATCCAGGACATCTTCTCTTGCTGCCACATCCAGTCCGGCTGTCGGTTCATCCATGATCAGGAACTTCGCATCATGAGATAATGCAAGAAGTACCTTAAGTTTTGCCTTCATTCCGGTGGAAAACTCTTTGATCTTCTTATCCAGAGGAATTTGAAACTGCTCACATCTGGAAATAAAACAGTCCTTTTCAAAATTCGGATACATGGACTTCATTACAGCGATCACATCTTTTACCTGCAGATACTCACTGAAACCTGCATCAGAAAGTACGACTCCCAATTGCTGTCTGTCACTTTCTTTCAGCTCTCTCTCCGGCTTTCCCAGCATCTCAATGTTCCCTCCATCTGTATGGATCAGTCCCAGAGCCGCTTTAAATGTCGTGGACTTCCCGGCTCCATTCTGTCCGATCAGTCCGGTAATACATCCCGGTCTGACTTCCAGTGAGCAGTCCAGTGTAAAATTTTTATACTGCTTCTTTACCTGTTCTAACTTCAGCATATGCTATCCCTCCAATATCAGCTCCAGCATCTCCCGGATATCCTCTTCCGACAGGCCGTATCTTTTTGCTTTGCGTATCACCTCGGTCAGCTCTTCTTCCACCTCCCGGCGATACTCTTCCATCATCATCTCTTTGTTGGCGGCAGCCACATAGGTGCCCTTTCCGTGTATGGTAACCGTAAATCCTTCCTGTTCCAGAGAATCATATGCTTTTTTTACAGTCAGTGCGCTGATCCTCAATTCTTTTGACAAGGTCCGGACAGACGGCAGATTGTCATCTTCTTTCAGCTCGCCGCTTATAATCTGTGCCTTGACCTGGTCTACGATCTGTTCATAGATCGGTACCATCGATGAACTGTTGATTATAATTTTCATATGTGCCTCCTTTATTTATAAACAGTATATAACAGTTTGCATCTATTGTCAACTGTTATATACTGTTTATTTTTTCATTTAAAAAAGAGAAGGCATTTCGCCTTCTGCTTCTGTCCAAAACTTATCTTTCTAAATTTTACAAGATATTCCGTTGTATTTTCTTCCAGTCTTTTCCTACCTGTCACTTGAAATCCATGATTTTGATAAAACGAAATTGCTCTTTTATTCTTTTCCAATGCCCATAAATTGTCTGCACCAAATTCTTCTGTCGCATATCGGATCAGTGCATCACCAACTCCCTGACTCTGAAAAAAATGAATACATATATATTTTCCCATAACTTTCTCTTGTTTCATGGGATATTGCTTACATTCAGATATTTGCTTTTAAAAGTACGGTTCCCTCCGGAAATGCGGTTCGAAATACTTTTCTTACCAACGGACCGGCGATTAACAGCTGAAATGGAAGTGCCATAATAAAATTCTTTGGAATATTGGTCAGCCAGATCAGAAGTAAGCTTCCCCCATTCTCCGTTTTTTATGCAGGCTTCCACACCTCCGTAAAATGACATAATGATCACCATCGGAATTACCATACAGCCGGAAACAGCGATCGCCTTTTGAAGCACACTGCTGTCCGGTTTAACCAGAAACCGGAATGCGAATGCTTTCGCCGGACCTGATACGACAAACCAGTCAAACACCATCGCAAAAATATAAGCCACTGGAAAGCCGAGCCATGCTTCCTTTAAAGTCTCCACACCGAATTGCCCCATATGCAGCGTCACGTTGTAAACACTCATCCAGAGTACCATCACGAAACACATCATTACCGTATAAATCAAACTTTCTCTCTTATGCTTTGGCATATTTTTCTCCTTTTCTTACCTTCTTTTTCATTGTTGCTACATTCGCTTATTATAAAGATATTTTTTTACTCTTCGTAAGTTCTTTTTTCATTTTGTCGTTTTGACTGTATCGTAAGAAAAGGACTGTCATTTTTTAGGAAATTTTCACCACTGTTTCCAAACACGATTTATCCAACCTGATGCTCAGATATTTTTCTTCAAGCTCCTGCCTGTAAAATACCGGTTTCCAGGTTGTTTCTTTCACCGGATGAAAATGAGGGGATGAATACGCCACCTGATCACTGGGCTCTATCGTACTCCGCCAGAAAAATAGGACTGTGGGACCAGACTGACCGCCGATCACAGATACCGATCTTTTACCATATGCAGTCGTCCAAACGGTGTCCCCTTCTTCACAATCCTGCAGATAAAAATCATCCTTTGGCTGTGGTGCAATTTCATACGTAATCTTCAAAACATGCTCCGGAAATTTCAGCCCTTCCATATCCGGAACCTCGATCCTCTCATCAACGGATTCTTTTATATTCAGTTCATAGTGTTCTTTTGTCACCGGATGCATGACTTCCACTTTCTGATCGACGGCCCCCGGTCTTTGACTGCAAAAGACGTTCCTTCGTACCGCTTTTTTCCGGCTTCACACTTAACTCTAACCTCTTCGGAATTTCTCCTGTCCATTCATAGAAATATCTTTGAAACTTCCAGAATCGTTCCTGATCACACTGATAATATTCCATCCACTTTTCAGCCCGCACATCCTTTGCTTCCCCCGCTTCCACCGGCACCCAATACGTTCCGTCTGCACAAAAGGGGATGACCTGTGTATCTTTTTCTCTCAACGTGATGTTTAAATATTGCATCGCCTGTTCACCCAGATGATCAAGCTCCTCGCAAGTATCGATCACAATTCCATGCTCACAAAAAAAGGAGTCCTCTGACTGCTGCTTTTCGTGTTTCCCACTCGCACATCTGATCAACACGAAACTCCTTCCTGATTCTCCCCAGATTCTGATGTACAAATTCTCCTTCAAAGACATGTGTCATGTGTTTTCCTCCTGTCTACTCCCGTATCACATCTACCACCTGTTCTTTCAGCACAGACTGTCCGGAAATCACCACTGCCGCTGCACAGATTGCCAGGTTCACCAGGATCATGATCAGAATCGGCACAATCTGAATACCTGATTTTGGATGCAGATACAAAAATACATGTGTCATAAAATAGTATAACACTTTTTGTACCGCCAGATAAAGTGCGATCATCACAATACTGGAATATACTCCATACCGCAGCCCTTCTTTGAGCAGCATGATCCGAAAACCGGAATCCGTGATCCCCATCGCCCTTAAAATCCCGAATTCATGCTTTCTGGCTGCCACCAGATACTGCATACTGTTCATAATATGCAGAAGGCTGATCACCAGAAGGACAAAAGCAATGCCATAGAAGAACAGCATTTTCTGATTCAGATAAAAGTTCTGCACCTTGATCTGTTCCGTATAATCCTTGACGACACAGTCGGATACTCCGGAAACAACCTTACGGATCTCATCTGTCACTGCGACCGCATCCGCATGTTCTTTCAATGCAATGCTGATGGTCCGGTATCCTTCGATGCCAAAATATTTCTTCATCTGTTCATTTGTCATAATAATGCTGGCTGCTCCATCCCCGTAAAACTGATCCACTCTTGCCAGTGTTCTGCTGACAACTGCCTGGACTTGAAGATCCGAATTCTGATACAGCGAGTCTTCCCCCTGAAATTTCAGTAATTCTGTCTGGGCAGTCTTCGGTATCCTGACTGAAAGCGCATCTCCGGGAGACACACTGATTCCATCATAGTTTCCCTGTCCGTCCATCAGCGTCGCCAGTATCACTGTATCCTCTTCCCGCATTTTCTCCGGATCGATTTCTCCCTCCAGAAGATAATCATTCAACTCATTTAACATCCTGTCATCATATCCGTAGATATTGACCTTTAATCCATATTCTCCGTTTGCTTTTCTCACCAGTCTTCCATTGAATTTTTCCACCATATCCGAATCTGCATCCAGAATGTTTTCCTCCGGATTCTCACTGCCCATATAATACTCCGGCCAGTGAAAAACATCATCTGACATCGTAAGCTCTCCCGCCATATACCGCACCGGTCTGACAGACTCCAATCCGCTTATCTTTTCCATCTGCTCTGCACATACCTTTGGAATCAGACTGGACAGTGAATCTGAATCTTCATACACCTGAATATCCGAACCAAGTCCGTCATCTGCCTTGAATGTCAGTTCATTGTTGACCTTTGCATTTTCTGTCAGATAGGCAGTCCCTAAAAAAAGAACACTTCCCACAGACAGAGACAATATAATTCCGATAAAAGTTTTCTTTCTCGAAAACATAAACTTCTTTGTCAGGACACCCGTCAGATCCTTTCGTTTCAGACTGTAGATCTTACGTCTCTTTGTCTGTGCTTCGCCTTCTTTTGTTATCATTTCCCGCAGTGTCAGCGTTTCCATCAGCCTCACTAAAATCAAACTTACAAGTGTAAGCAGGCACAGCAGAAAGATTGCTCCAAATAAAATCGCCTCTCCTGAAACCTGAAACGCGCCCGCCTGTGCACGTCCTGCCTGTGCAGCCTCTCTGGCCGCCTCTGCTGCGACGTACTTATTCGTATGCTGAATTCCCTTTGTCCGTACAAAAATACTGCCGATTTTCTGATAAATCCCCCATGCTGCTGCGTTTCCGAGAACACATCCAACCGGATAAGCCACTGCAAAGATCATCCACAGCTCGCTTGTCAGCACCCCAAACGTACGCTTTGACTCCATCCCCAGTGTCTGCATCACACTGTACTGTGACATCCTTTTCCGTACCGATACCTGAAACAGACTGTAGATCACAAATGTTCCGAATACTCCTATCGCTGCCAGTACCGCTTTATCCTTCAGATTCCACTTGTCGTCCAGATTCCCCCAGATATAAGGCAATCCCGCTTCCTTCCAGTGGAGGATCCCGGTCTTCACTGCTTCTGCCGCATTGATGCGGTTTCCGTTTTTCAGCCATTCCAGCAGCTCCCAGTTTGCCGCAATTTCCTTTTCGGAAATTCCAAATGTATCTGCAAATGCGCTCATCTGTCCGTAACTATCTTTGGACTCATCAAATTTCACATACAGGAATGTTCCGTTTGTTCCATAGTCCAGTGTCGGGTTCACAAATACCTGCATCCGCTGCGTAAGAGCGGAAGGCTGCTCTGACACAATTCCGCACAACGTAAATGTTTCTCCATCCAATGTAAATGTCGTGCCGATCTTACGCGGAATATCCAGATTCCGAAGTGTAAATTCATCCAGCGCCGCTTCTCCTTCCTCTTCCGGATACCTGCCCTCTTTCACTGTTCTTCCCATCATGGAAAGATAGCCTTCTTCTGCGTAATCCAGCTCGATCTCATAAGGCTCCTCTGTCACTTTGCGCATCGTCAGCACACCGGTTTTTTCCACGCAGTAACCCTGCTCTTTTTCTCCCGGCTGATACGTTTTCTCAAACTCCTCAAACCAGTCTGTGTCACAGCGCATCGTATAGTGCCAGTCTCCGGATTTTGTGCGGGCATTTTCTCTTGCTGCATGATTTCCGCTCTTTTGAAGTGAACCGATTCCGGTAAACAGAGCACAGGACAAAACAATCCCCAGAAACAGAGCCATCGTCTGTTTTCTATAATATTTCAGATAGGACCATGCAAGACGTATGATCTGCTTCATTACAGCTCACCGCCTTCCCCGTAGAATGCGTCTTCTCTCTGATACAGCCTGCCGTCCTCAATCCGGATAATCCGGTCACAGGTCTGTGCCAACGCTTCATTGTGTGTCACCATCAGCACCGTCTGATGGTATTTCTGACTGCTGGCTTTTAACAGGCCGATTACCTCCACGGCAGTTTTGGAATCCAGATTCCCGGTCGGTTCGTCTGCGAGCAGAAGGGCAGGTTTGTTTGCAAGCGCTCTTGCAATTGCAACTCTCTGCTGCTGACCGCCGGATAGCTCACTCGGATACCGTTTCCGTTTCTCCCACAATCCCAGCTCATTTAATAATTCCCTGATATGCTCACGATCTACATGACTTCCTTTGTCAAAGGTGACCGGAAGCGCCACATTGTCATACACATTGAGCACCGGCATCAGACTGTAATTCTGAAACACAAATCCAATATTGCGTCTCCTAAAAATCGTCTGTTCCTTTCTGGTCAGACTTCCGATATCATGCCCCCTGATGCTGATCTTTCCTTCTGTCGGAACATCCAGACCTCCAAGCAGATTCAACAATGTACTTTTTCCGGAACCGCTCGTTCCTACGATTGCAATAAATTCTCCCTGTTCTGCAGCAAAGCTGACATCGGAAAGTGCCGTTACCTGATTTTGATGGGAACCATATGTTTTCACCACATGCTGTACTTCTAAAATCTTCATTCTCTTCCAGTTCTCCTTTTCTCTTTGATACCATCAGTGTAACAGCCCCATCTTACAAAAATCCTACAGCAGAAAAGAAAGTTCTTACAAAATTGTCATTTTTCCATCCGCAGAAATACCGAAAAAGCAGCTTCCCTTTCCATAGACAGATTCCACCTGAATGTATCCCTTTTCCTTCTCCGCGATCAGCCTGGACAAATAAAGACCAATCCCGCTTCCTTCCAGATTTTCTACATCTTTACTCCGATAGAATCTCTGAAAAATCCGCGGCATCTCTTCTTTTCGGATTCCGATTCCTGTATCTGTGATCCGGATTTCTGCGTACATTTCATACTGCTTAAGATCAATCTGAATTGCTCCGCCCTCACTGGTATATTTCACTGCGTTTTCCAACAGATTTGCAAACACTTCTGACGTCCACTTTGCATTGTGATAAAGAAACAGATCCGGGATATACCCTGTTTTGATCGGAATCTGTTTCCTGGCAGCCTTTTCATACACCAGATTCACCGCATCCAGAATGGTCTTTCGAATCGGGCACATCGAAACCTCAAAGACCATGACATTCTGTTCCAGCTTCACCATTTTAAACAGAGAATTTAAGATCCATTCCAGTTTTTCACTCTGCGTCTGCATTTTTGCCAGAAACTTTTCTCTTGTCTCCGCGTCCTGGTTTTCTTCCCTCAAGATTTCTTCGTACATCCGGATATTGGCAAGCGGTGTTTTCAGCTGATGAGACATATTGGAGATCAGACTTTTCACCTGCTCTTTTTCCTCTTCTGCCTGAGATACAGACATCTCCTGCATTTCCTGGATTTTGCGGATTTTCCCGGAAAGAGCTGACACTTCGCCTTCCTTCAGATCCGAAACAAGGATCGGATCTCCCTCCAGAATAGATTCCAGCATCCGATCTGTCTCCCGGTATAGTTTTTTCCGCCTGCGATACTCATACATCCCAAACAAAACACCGGACACACATCCTGCTGATAGAATTCCTGTTATGATCGATTCCATACCTTTATCGTTTCTCCTCTTCTCTCCAGATATATCCAAGTCCGTGAACCGTCTGGATCCACTGCGGATTCTGCGGATCTGCCTCGATCTTTCTGCGAAGTCTCCGAATATTGACGGAAACGGTATTCTCATCCACAAACTTTCCGTCTTTGTCCCAGATCCGCTCTAAAATCTGTTCCTTTGACAATATCTGTCCCGGATTTTCCAGAAAATACAAAAGCAGTTTGTACTCGATCTTACTCAGCTCCAGCACTTCTTCCTTGCAGATCACCTGACAGCTGCTTTTGTCTAGACGGATTCCATTGGAGCTGATCCACTGTTTTTCACTCTTTCTGGAGAGCAGCTTTTTGATCCGCGCTTTCAGCACCGCGATAGAAAATGGTTTTTGACATATAATCATCCACTCCCATTTCCAGTGCTTTCACCTCATCCAGTTCCGTATCCCTCGCCGTCAGCATCAGAATGAACACATCACTGCTTTTCCGAATCTCACTGCACAGCGAAAAGCCATTTCCATCCGGAAGATTACAGTCTAACAGAATCAGATCGCAGGAAGATGTCTTCCATAGCTTTCGTCCTCTTTCTGCATTTTCCGCTGTCAGGATCTGATAGCCTTCCCCACTCAATGTATACTCCAGCCCTTCCCTGAGATCTGCGTCATCCTCTATGATCAAAATTGTATCCATGTCTATTTCCCCTGTTTTCGTTTTGTCTTTATTATAACAACAGGGAGTGTGGAAATCTATCTTTATTCTCGTTACTGTTCCATATTTAAATATCCGTAAAGAAAATCAAGACCAATCTCCAAATTCCCCTTGTACTCTCTTTCCCCGTTTATTATACTTAGTACAGAGTTTCTAAACCCATCAAAAAGAAAGGAGCATTTACCATGCTTTCAAAAGATTTATTACAGCAATTTGAAGATAATATCACAAGATTTGATGAAAACATACATGCTTTCGAAAATGGAGAGATTGACCGCCAGACCTTCAAAGGCATCTCCGGAGGCTTTGGAAGCTATGCACAGAAGGAACAAGGATATATGCTGCGTCTTCGTCTTCCGGGCGGTCATATTACAAAAGAGAAATTAAAATTCCTTGCATACAAAATTTCTGAACATCAGATTCCTCTGCTCAAACTGACTACCTGCCAGACCATCCAGTTTCACGATTTGTCTGCAGACTCTGTTCCGCAGCTTGTTCGTGATGCCTTAAAAGTCGGCATCATCACACACGGCGGCGGAGGCGACAACCCGCGTAATGTCATGGCAAGTCCTCTGACTGGTACCGCTGTGGATGAGACATTTGATGTGTTTCCTTATGCAAAGGCTGCCGGAGAATATCTCCTGACCAAGATGCCGGGACTTCACATGCCCAGAAAACTGAAAGTCGGTTTTTCCAATACCCCGGCGAATGAAGTTCATGCCACATTCCGTGACCTTGGATTTGTAGCCAAAGAAAACGGGACATTTTCCGTTTACTGTGCCGGCGGACTTGGACCAAATCCAAAGCTTGGTGTTCATATTACAGACAATGCAGATCCAAACGAGGTTTCCCTTTACGTCCATGCCATGATCCGTCTCTTTACCACATACGGCAATTATGAGTCCCGCGCAAAATCCAGAACCCGCTATCTGCAGGATACCCTTGGCGAAGAAAAAATCCGGAACTATTTCCTCCAGTTTGTGGAAGACGCGCAAAAAGAAATGACTCCATGGCCTGTAGAACCAGTCCATCCGATTTCCAAATCTGCTGACGGCACTCTGTCCGAAGCACTTCTGACAGAAAAACGGGTACTCCCACAGAAACAGAACGGCCTGTACACGGTTTCTTATCATCCGCTGGGCGGACGGCTTGCACCTCAAAAAACCGTCTGAACTGTATGCCGTGATCAAAGAGATGCCGGAAACCGAGCTTCGGATCTCACCGGACGGCACCTTGTATATCATCAATCTGACTGCAAAAGAAGTACCTGCTGTGTTAGAAGCCACAAAAGACGGAGCTGCTTCTTTATTTGAAAGCAGTGTCAGCTGCATTGGCGTTCCAATCTGCCAACACGGACTGCGCAATTCCTATGCACTGTTAGAGTCCTGCATTCAGCGGGTCCGCAAGGAACAGTTCGCCGACAGAGTCCTTCCATGTATCCATATTTCCGGATGTCCTTCCAGCTGCGGAAGCCATCAGGCGGGAAGTATCGGTCTTGTCGGACACTCCAAACGGGTGGATGGAAAAATGGAACCTGCATTCAAATTATTTGTAAACGGAGACAGCGAAGAACCTGGAGCACATCTGGGCATCGAAAAAGGTGTTCTTCTGGAGACTGTAATCCCGGAATTTTTCGCAGCTCTCGGAAAACGAATTGCCGCAGCAGACAGTACCTTTGACGTCTGGTATCCGACTCACGCAGAAGAATTTGATACACTTGCTGCTGAATACGCAGAGAAGACACAATAGCTTCAAAATAAAAACCAGGCAGGATGCCTTCCTTTTTACGGGAACATATCCTGCCTGGTTTTTCTGATTATTCTGTTTCTATAAAATATCAATATGTTCGCCTGCAAGTGCCTTGTTCATACTTCGCACCGCACAGAATTTTCCGCACATGGAACAAGTATCCTCATGTTCAGGCTTTCTCTCATTCCAGATCCGTTTTGCCGTCTCCGGATCCATGGCACACTCCCACTGTGCTTCCCAGTCCAGATTTCTTCTGGCTTGTGCCATCCTGTCATCTGCCTGTCTTGCTCCCCGCACTCCTTTTGCAATATCTGCCGCATGTGCCGCAATCTTAGACGCCATGATTCCCTGTTTTACATCTTCCAGATTCGGAAGAGCCAGATGCTCTGCCGGTGTCACATAGCACAAAAATGCCGCTCCTGCCGATGCTGCCACGGCTCCGCCAATCGCAGAAGTAATATGGTCATATCCCGGAGCAATATCTGTCACAAGTGGTCCCAATACATAAAACGGCGCTCCCTGACAAATGGACTGCTGCACTTTCATATTTGCCTCGATCTGATCCAGAGGCATATGTCCCGGACCTTCCACCATCACCTGAACATCCTTCTCCCATGCCCGCCTGGTCAGTTCGCCCAGACGCACCAGCTCCTCGATCTGGCAGACGTCCGTTGCATCTGCAAGACATCCTGGTCTGCATGCGTCACCGAGTGAAACCGTCACATCATATTCCCGACAAATATCCAGAATCTCATCATAATATTCATAAAATGGATTTTCTTCCCCTGTCATACACATCCACGCAAATACAAGAGAACCACCTCTGGATACGATGTTCATTTTTCGCTTATGCTGCCGAATCTGCTCGATTGTTTTACGCGTAATGCCACAGTGCAGTGTCACAAAATCCACTCCATCCTGTGCGTGAAGACGGACCACATCGATAAAATCTCTGGCAGTCAGCGTATCCAGATCCCTTTGATAGTGGATCACGGAATCATAGATTGGAACAGTACCGATCAGCGCCGGACACTCACTGGTCAGCTTTCTTCGAAATGGAATTGTATTTCCATGAGAAGACAGATCCATGATGGCATGTGCGCCCATCTCAACTGCCTGCATCACCTTCTGCATCTCCACATCGTAATCTTTACAGTCTCTTGAAACTCCCAGATTTACATTGATCTTTGTACGCAGCATCGAACCGATTCCTTCCGGATCAATACAGGTGTGATTTTTGTTGGCACAGATGACAACCTTTCCTTCTGCCACCAGCGGCATCAGCTCTTCGGTCGTCATATGTTCTTTTTGTGCCACGATCTCCAGTTCTTTTGTCACAATCTGTTTTCTCGCTGCTTCCATCTGTGTTGTATAGTTTCTCATATGCATTCCTTTCCATGCCCGCCGCGGAGTATGCAAAAAGCTGCTGCAACGCAAACGCATTACAGCAGCAATTTTTCTTCTCAGATCCTATCACTTTCTCTGTATATCCCTACGTTGGCATTATCCAAATCAGGTTACGGGTTTTAAGCGATCCAGCTTTCTCTCAGCCTGCTTTCTGCAAGCACCCCTTTTTTGTTTCTGTTGATATTATAAACACTCTCATTCTTGGAATCAAGTGTTATCTGAATTTTCTTTTTGCCCTTGAGGAAGCTCTTCGCGAAGTCCCAGTATCCCTTCAACCAGAATCTTCACGTCATCCAGAATATAATCAAATGCACCGGCCTGACACATATTGATCAATACCAGTCCCAACGGAACTGCCAGAATCATACCAAAGACTCCCTTGATCTTATATCCCACATATAAAAGCAGCAGTGTCACCAGCGGATCATTCCCATGCTGTCACCTACCAGCTTTGGCTGCAAAAGCTGACGCACTACCTGGGAAACTGCATAGATGATCACCAGACCGGCTGTAATTTTATATTCACCGATAAATACGAGTAAATGCCCATGGGCATCACGCAGTTCCCGTTCCAAAAATGGCAGAAATCCAAAAATGAAATCAAAAATGCAACCAAAACCGCATAATGAATTCCAAGCACAAGAAATCCGGCAAACAGGATCAAAAAACAACACCCATGATCTTAAACTGCGCCTTGAAATATCCGCCTACTGCATATTTCAGATTATCCATCACCAGGATCATCCTCTTTTCACAGATCGGCGGTGCGATTTTATGAAACCATGCGATCACTTCTTCTCTCTGGATTGTTAAAAAAAGTAAGCTGCCAGTATCGCAACAATGAAAGAAATCAGATAGGACGGAAGTCTTTTTGCAAAATTTCCCGCAGCCGTCACCGTCGGCTCGCTGATTTTCGAAACAAGATTCCCCATATAAGTATCCAGATTCTCCACTATCGTTGTCCACCCATTCTGCACTCCCCGGGGAAGCCTGCTGAACGCACCGGATAAGGTATTTCCAATCTCACGCATCCCCTCTTCCAGCTGTGCATAAATATCCGGAAAGTTCTGAATCAGATCTGTCACTTCCGCTGCAATCCTGCTGACTGCAAAATATCCCACTAAAACGATCAGCCCAATGACCATGATAACAATCATTGCTGTTCCCAGCTTCTTTACGATCTTCAATCGCTTTTCCAGCCAGTTCACCAGAGGTGTCGCAATGGCAGAAATGATCCAGCCCACAACGAACGGCATGAGAAATCCGATTGCTTTTACGCCCAGGATAATAAACGCAGCCGTTGCCAGTATACTGAACATAAGACTTACCGCCACTTGCCAGTAAGGTCTCTTTCGCTCCATAAAAATCTCCTTCCCGCATCGTGCTTTTCCTGTTTACTCTATCATTCTCCGAAATTATTCTTTCGTTTTATCCTCCAAAAATCTTTCCGGAAACAGATATTCCCGCTCAGCCAGATCCCAGATTTCGTCTCTTCCCTGCTTTGTAACCGAAGAAAACGGGATTACTTTTGTTCCCGGAAGCAGATTCAGACCTGTTTTTAACATCTTCACATGCTTCTGCACCTGACTGCGTTTTAATTTATCCAGCTTTGTAGCAATGATGATCGGCTGAAATCCCTGATCGACGATCCACTGATACATCATCTTGTCATTTGCCGAAGGGTCATGCCGGATGTCGATCAGAAGAAAGACTGCTTTCAACTGTTTTGATGTATGCAGATACCGCTCGATCAGATTTCCCCACTGGATCTTTTCTTTTTTCGGAAACCTTCGCATATCCGTATCCCGGCAGATCCACCAGATAAAGTTCCTCGTTGATATTATAAAAATTAATCGTCTGTGTCTTTCCCGGTGTGGCAGAGATCCGGGCATACGATTTTCGGTTCATCAGCGCATTGATCAGGGATGACTTACCCACATTGGATTTCCCCGCAAACGCAATCTCCGGTTTTTCATTTTCCGGCAATTTACTTGTAATTCCACAAACAGTTTCCAGATTGATATTCTTTATTACCATAGTTTACTCCCCTCCGGATATTTTATCCTGATCTTCTGACACAAATGCTGCCTTCAGCACTTCCTCCATATGCTCTACAGGCAGGATCTCGAGTCCTTTTGTGATTTCCTGAGAAAGCTCTTCTACATCTGCCAGATTCTTTTTGGGAACAAGAACTGTTTTTATCCCGGCATTTTTCGCAGCCAGAAGCTTTTCCTTTAATCCTCCAATCGGCAGTACACGTCCGCGCAGAGTCACTTCTCCTGTCATGGCAATATCTGCACGCACCTTTTGTTCTGTGATCGCAGAAAGCATTGCAGTTGCCATGGTGATTCCGGCTGACGGACCGTCTTTGGGCACTGCACCCTCCGGAATATGTACATGGATATCATGTTTTTCAAAAAAGTCATCCGCAATCTGATAATCTCTGCTGACAGAACGGATATAGCTGATCCCGGTCCGTGCCGATTCTTTCATCACATCTCCAAGCTGACCTGTGAGCATGATCTCTCCTTTTCCAGGCATCACATTCACTTCGATCTGGAGGGTATCCCCACCCACACTTGTCCATGCCAGTCCACGCACAATCCCGATCTCATCCGCTGCATTTGCCATCTGATACGTAAACTTCTCTTTTCCCAGATATTTGAACAGATTCTTCTCTGTAATTGTAACACTCTTTTTCCCGGTTGTAAGTATTTCTTTTGCTGCTTTTCTGCAAATATTGCCGATTTCTCTCTCCAGCTGACGTACTCCCGCTTCTTTTGTATAGTTGGATGCAATCTTCCAGACTGCATTTTTGCTTATTTTCAGCTGTTCTTTCTTCAGACCATTTTTCTCCAGCTGTTTTGGGATCAAATGCTCTGTCGCAATATGCAGCTTCTCATTCTCTGTGTAGCTGGTCACCTCGATCACTTCCATACGATCCAGAAGCGGACGCGGAATCGTCTGCAGTGAATTTGCAGTGGCAATAAACAGCACTTCCGACAAATCCAGCGGAACTTCCAGATAATGATCACGGAATTTGTAATTCTGTTCACTGTCCAGTACTTCCAGAAGCGCAGAGAACGTATCTCCCTTATAGTCTGTGCTGACTTTATCAATTTCATCCAGAAGCATCAACGGATTCTTGACACCTGCCTGACGAATTCCATTTGCGATGCGTCCGGGCATTGCTCCTACATATGTTTTCTGTGTCCCCGGATTTCTGCCTCATCCCGCACTCCGCCAAGTGAAATCCTTACATACGGCTTCTTCAGTGCCTTTGCAAGAGATCTGGCGATCGATGTTTTTCCTGTTCCCGGCGGTCCCACCAGACACAGGATCGGGCTCTCCCCTTTTTTCGTCAGAGAACGTACTGCCAGAAATTCCAGAATTCGTTCTTTGACCTGTTCCAGACCATAATGATCTGCTTCCAGCACTTCCTCTGCATATTTGATATCCTGATTGTCCTTCCCGGCTTTATCCCACGGCATCTCAAGCAATGTTTCAATATAGGTCCGTATCACACCGCTTTCTGCCGGACTGTTCAGTGAGCTTTTAAATCTGCTGATTTCTTTTTTCAGCTTTTCGTTCACTTCTTTTGGCGCTTTCAGATTCTTTGCTGCTTTTTCAAATTCTTCCGCATCGGACAATGTAGAATCATCCCCCAACTCCTCCCGGATCAGCTTCAGCTGCTCCCGAAGAATGTATTCTTTCTGATGCTTATCCACACGTTCCTTCACCTTTTGCTGCAGTTCATCTTTGATATCCATGATCTGCACTTCGTTGACCAGCTTAAACGCCAATGTCTCATATCTCTCCCAAAAATCCACTTTTCCGAGGATTTCCTGTTGATCAACATAATAAAAAGGCGTGTTTGCAGCAATCTCATCCACCAGCTTTTTCAGGCTTTTGATCTCCAAAATCTCTGCCACTGCTTCTTTTGACATTTTTCCGTTGCGAGCGGCATAGTCCAGAAAAGTATCTTTAAGACTCCTTGCCATTGCCTCTCCATTTAGATCATCCTGAATGACAAGATCGGACTCATCGATCACCTCGACCTCTGCCTGCAGATACTGCGTATCCTGCTGAAGCTGTTTTAAGATTCCTCTTGTTTCTCCTGAAACAAGTACCCGGACGATATGCTTTGGAAGCTTCATGATCTGTTTGATCGTTCCAACAGTTCCCACCTCGTAAACATCTTCCTGTGTAGGGTCGTCTGTTTCTATTGATCTTTGTGCCACAAGAAAAATCTTCTGGTCTCCCGCCATGGCTTCCTGAATTGCTGCGATTGATTTTTCTCTGCTCACATCAAAATGTACTACCATTTCCGGCATGATAGTCATTCCACGCAGAGCTACCATCGGAAGGCTTTTTATTTCTCTGTTCACCTGTATTTTCCTCCTGCTTTTTGTTTTATCCAAAATCAAAACAAGCGGGTACATGGTCCTCCCTATGCACCCGCCTGTGTTATCTATGCACTTTCAGATGTCAGAAAAGATTTTCGCTCTTCTCCATCGCACTCATACAATGGCTGCCCCTTTCCTTCCACAACATCTTTTGTAATCATACATCCTTTGATGGTATCATCAGATGGTACACGGAACATTGTATCCATCATAATATCTTCCATAATGGCTCTTAATCCTCTGGCTCCCGTTTTCCTTGCAAGAGAGGTCTCTGCGATTGCATCCAGAGCTGCTTTATCAAACTCCAGCTTTACGCCGTCCAGTTCCATCAGTTTCTGATACTGCTTCACAAGAGAGCTCTTCGGTTCTGTCAGAATCCGGATCAAAGCCTCTTTATCCAGAAGATCCAGAGATACTGTAACAGGAACTCGTCCTACCAGCTCCGGAATCAGACCAAACTTCACCAGATCCTGCGGAAGCACCTGATGCAGCAGTACATCTACATCCTCCTCATGCTTCTTAGCTATCTCTGCATTAAAGCCGATCGACTTCTTATCCAGTCTGGTCTCAATGATCTTATCAATCCCTTCAAATGCACCGCCGCAGATAAACAAAATATTGGTCGTGTCTATCTGGATCAGTTCCTGATGCGGATGCTTTCTTCCGCCCTGCGGCGGAACAGATGCAACGGTTCCCTCAATGATCTTCAAAAGCGCCTGTTGAACTCCCTCTCCGGATACATCTCTGGTAATGGAAGGATTCTCAGACTTTCTTGTGATCTTGTCAATCTCATCAATATAAATAATACCATGCTCTGCACGTTCAATATCGCCATCTGCTGCCTGAATCACTTTAAGGAGGATGCTTTCTACATCTTCCCCCACATATCCGGCCTCTGTCAGAGCTGTCGCATCTGCGATGGCAAACGGAACATTCAGTATCTTTGCGAGGGTCTGGGCAAGCAGAGTCTTTCCGCATCCGGTCGGTCCAAGCATCAGAATATTACTCTTCTGCAGATCCACGCCCAGATCAGAACCTGCCATGATCCGCTTGTAATGATTGTATACAGCAACAGAAAGAACCTTCTTTGCCTCGTCCTGTCCGATTACATATTCATCAAGGAATGCCTTGATCTCCTCTGGTGTCAAAAGATTGATATCATCAAATTCTCTTCTGTCATCATCGTATTCAAACTCTTCTTCTATAATCTCCGAGCAGACCTCGATACACTCATCACAGATATAAGCGCCGTTCGGCCCTGCGATCAGCTTTCTCACCTGAGACTGCGGCTTATTACAGAAGGAGCATCTTACTATATCATCACTTGCTTTTCCTGCCATATCACTCTCACCTCATATTGCCGACACAACATTAATGTTTGGCAATTACCTCATCTATTAATCCATAAGCTTTTGCTTCTTCTGCAGACATGAAGTTATCACGTTCTGTATCAGCCTTGATCGTCTCCAATGGCTGCCCTGTGTTTGCTGCCATAATCTCGTTCAATTTCTGACGGGTTCTCAGGATGTGCTCTGCTGCGATCGAAATCTCAGTTGCCTGTCCCTGTGCTCCGCCGGATGGCTGATGAATCATGATCTCTGCGTTTGGAAGCGCAAAACGTTTTCCCTTCGCTCCACCGGAAAGAAGGAATGCCCCCATGCTTGCTGCCATACCGATGCAGACTGTAGAAACATCACATTTGATGTACTGCATGGTATCGTAGATTGCCAGTCCCGCTGTCACGGAACCTCCCGGGCTGTTGATATATAACTGGATATCCTTATTCGGATCATCCGCTTCCAGGAAAAGAAGCTGTGCTACGATCACACTCGCAGATACATCATTGACCTCTTCTCCCAGAAAAATGATTCTTTCTTTTAACAGTCTTGAATAAATGTCGTAAGAGCGCTCTCCACGGCTTGTCTGTTCAATGACATAAGGTACTAAACTCATTTGCTTTTCCTCCTTATTATGCTGACTTAATCTGCCGCTGCCTGCGGCCCCCTCTCACTGCGGATTCACGGTACTGTTATGTACCAGAACAGATTATCCCTCTACAGATTCGTTTACAAGCAGAGTGATTGCTTCCTGAACTGCAAGATCCTCTTTGATCTGTTTCTTCTCGTTCTCTCCCATAAACTCTTTGAGGTTTTTCAACTTCCATCTGGTATGCTTCCGCCACTTTTTGTGAGTTCTTCTTCTACACGCTCATCAGAAACTTCAATGTTCTCAGCTTTTACGATCGCTTCCAGAACCAGTCTTGTCTTGATGCTCTTTTCAGCCTGTGGTCTCATCTCTTCCATCATCTTCTCTGCTGTCATTCCTGTAAACTGGAAGTACTGTTCTACGGTCAGACCCTGCTGCTGAATACGGCGTGCAAATCATCTGCCATTTGTCTTACCTGGAACTCGATCATTGCTTCCGGAATATCCATCTGTGCGTTCTCGATTGCCTGATCTACTGCCTGGTTTTCTTCTTTCTTTTCCGGTTCTCTCTTTGCGCTCTTTGATGTTTTTCTTTACTTCCGCTCTGTATGCGTCCATTGTCTCACATTCAGAAACTTCAGAAGCAAATTCATCATCCAGCTCCGGAAGTTCTTTTGCTTTGATTGTGTGTACTGTACACTTAAATGTAGCATCTTTTCCTGCAAGCTCTTCAGAGTGATACTCTTTCGGGAATGTCACATTCACTTCTACTTCTTTGTCGATCTCAGCTCCGATCAGCTGCTCTTCAAATCCAGGAATGAATGATCCGGAACCGATTGTCAGCGGATAATCTTCTCCTTTTCCACCTTCAAATGCAACACCGTCTACAAATCCTTCGAAATCTAATGTTACTTCATCTTTATCCTGAACTGCGCGGTCTGTCACTTCGATTGTTCTTGCATTGCGCTCGCGCTCTTTTTCAATCTCTTCATCAACTTCCTTCTGTGTCACTCTTGTAGATACTTTATCTACTTTCAGTCCTTTGTAATCTCCGAGTGTCACTTCCGGTTTTGTAGCTACTTCTGCTGTGAAAATGAACGGTTTTCCTTTTTCCATCTGTACAACCTCGATCTTCGGCTGAGACACGATGTCCAGTTCACTTTCATCATAAGCTTTTGCATATGCGTCCGGAATCATGTTGTTTGCTGCTTCATCATAGAATACTTCCGGTCCGTACATTTTTTCGATCATCTGACGCGGAACTTTCCCTTTACGGAATCCCGGAATGTTGATCTGTTTGCGCTGTTTTAAGTAAGCTGCCTGCAGTGCTTTCTCTACATCTTCTGCAGCTACTTCTACTGTAAGCTTCGCCATATTATGCTCTAACTTTTCTACCTGTAAACTCATCTTTCTATTTCCTCCTTGATTCGTACCATTCAAACGCAAATTGTATATTCGCAGTCATTGAATTAGTATAGCATAGTCACTTCAATATTTCCAGTACTTTTTAATAATAAACTACTCCATGCCCGATTTCTTCTGCCTTTTCCTTTCCGCACAGGAGCTCGATCAGCTTCAATGCGAATGGAATCGCGGTTCCCAGTCCCCGGCTTGTGATCATATGCCCGTCTACATTTACCGGCTCTTCATTTGTCTCTGCGTGAGAAAGTCCTGACTCCATGCCCGGATAACAGCATGCTTTTCTTCCTTCCAGAAATCCCAGTTCTCCAAATACAGTAGGCGCTGCACAGATTGCTGCCAGATAACGCTCTTTTGCATAAAATTCTTTGAGCAGCGCACACAAATCTCTGTGTTCTTTCAAATGCTTTGTTCCCCGGCATCCCACCCGGCAGTACGAGCATATCCATTCCCTCAAACTCCATCTCCTCAAACAGGGCGTCTGCCTCGACACCGATTCCGTGTGAGCCATGTACTGTCTTTTCTCCTGTGACCGATACGTTCGTCACAGTAACACCTGCCCTGCGCAGCAGATCCGTAACCGTAAGTCCTTCGATTTCTTCAAATCCTTCTGCGAGAAATACCGCAATCTGTTTCATGATCATTTCCTCCTGACTTAAAATCTGAACCTGATTTTCATTTCTTTCATATGGTAAAAAGTGTAGCAAATCCCTGTTAAAAATGCAATGCCTCCCCGTTTACATTTTCCGTTTTTTCATATTATGATGATACCGGATATCAAACAACAAACGATGTTTTCAAAGAAAGGAGTTTTTCATGGAAATCGAGCGCAAATATCTGATTTCATCTGTCCCCTTTGCTCTTTCATCATATCCATGCCGCAAGATCGAACAGGGATATCTCTCCACTGCACCTGTGGTACGTATCCGCCGGGACAACAATGACTACATTCTGACTTACAAATCCAAAGGAATGATGATCCGGGAAGAATACAATCTTCCGCTGACAAAAGAATCCTATGAACATTTAAAAGAAAAAATCGACGGACGGCTCATCACGAAAAAAAGATATGTGATCCCTCTTAAGGATTCCCTCTTTATTGAGCTTGATATTTTTTCCGGAGACCTTGCGCCTCTGATGCTTGCGGAAGTAGAATTTCCTGATGAAGAGACTGCCAATCACTTTACTCCACCCAAATGGTTCGGCGAAGACGTTACCTTTTCTTCTTCCTATCATAACAGTACACTCAGCAAACTCTGATATCAACTTTTTGTGGCTTTTTTGTTCTTTCGCTACGTTTTGTCGCATAGATATCTATTTATAGGGAAAATTGTTATAATTTACTAAGCTTTTAACAATTCCCTGTAAATGGAGGTACAGCAATGTCTAATATTCAGCTTGTTGAAAATTTATACCGTCTTCGTAAAGCACATCACTACACTCAGCAAGAGATCAGTGACTTGCTCAATATTTCCAGACAGGCTTATTCCAACTACGAAACCAGTAAACGGACACCGGATCTGGATTCTCTGATGCGTCTGGCTGATATCTATGGAGTATCTCTCGACCAGCTGGTCAATCATCCCTGTACAAAAGACGGACTGATCCTCGAACAGAAAGGTCCCTTTACGTATGCCATGGAGATCGACACTGCCGATACACTCTATCTTACGCGGGAAGAAGTCGAACTGATCAAGGGATACCGGGCCATGAATCCGGAAGATAAATTACTATTGAAAAAACTGTTGTAATAAAGAAAAAGGAAATCCGCCAGCTCCAGTCGGATTTCCTTTTTTTATTATTCTCCCAGTCCAAATCTCTCGTGAACTGCATTGATCGCACGTTCTACATCGCTTTCATTGATCAGAACCGTGATTCTTACTTCTGATGTTGAAATCATATGGATGTTGACTCTGGCATTTGTCAGTGCCTCGAACATCTTGGCAGCAACACCCGGATTACTCATCATTCCTGCTCCGACAATCGAGATCTTCGCTACACTCTCCTGAGAATTGATTTCCTGGATCGTCAGCGCTTCTTTATTTTCTTCCAGGATCGCCAGTGTATCCTGAAGATCATCCTCTGCCAACTGTAAAGGAAATTATCTTTGTACCGTCTCTTCCTACAGACTGAAGAATGATGTCCACATTGATATTCTTCTTTGCAAGTGTATTGAAGATCTTGAACGCTGTTCCCGGTTTGTCTTCGATTCCGATGACAGAAATTCTCGCTGTATTTTTATCAGATGCAACTCCGCTGATTAACAATTTTTCCACTTTTACTACCTCCTTGACCACCGTACCTTCTTCTCTGTTCATGCTGGAACGTACAACCAGCTGTACTCCATATTTTTTCGCCATTTCCACAGAACGGTTATGCAGGACATTCGCCCCCATGGATGCCAGCTCCTGCATCTCATCATAACTGATTTCTTTTAATTTTCTCGCAGAAGGAACAATTCGTGGATCTGCGGTATACACACCGTCTACATCCGTATAAATCTCGCACGCATCTGCGCCCAGAGCCGCTGCGATTGCAACTGCCGTGGTATCTGAACCGCCCCGTCCCATTGTCGCATAATCCTCATATTTGTTCACTCCCTGGAATCCAGTGACGATCACGATCTTCCGGTATCCCAGTTCGTGGAGGATTCTCTCAGATTCTACCTTCTTGAATCTTGCATTTCCATAGGTGGATGTGCTGTGCATCTTTACCTGGAATGCATTCAGCGATACTGCTGGGATTCCCAGCTTATGAAATGCCATCGCCATCAGTGACACAGAAAATCTGTTCCCCCTGTTGTCAACAACATATCCATCTCTCTCTTGGATGGATTCAGATTAATCTCTTTTGCTTTTGCGATCAGATCATCTGTTGTGTCTCCCATCGCTGAAAGGACCACAATCACATCGTGTCCGTTTTTATAATCTTCCGCGCAGCGCTCTGCCACACGAAAAATACACTCTTTATCTGCGACCGAACTGCCGCCAAACTTCTTTACTATCAGCATTTTTTCTTCCTCTCTGTTTACCGTTCATTGTCCATCTCAAAAAGACGGGAAAGCAGCCTGTGTCCTTCTTTCTCGAACAATGGGCTCTTATTGCCCAGTCTTTCTGAATACTCCGGCATTCCTTCTGCTTTCTTTCTGGAATCATATAAAATGATACGGAACCGGATTACCGGTATGTGTGCGGACACAGATCGGCGTCGGATGATCCGGAAGGACTAACGTCCTGAAATCCATGCAAAGATCTTCCAGTTCCCCCAACGATCGGTCCGATGATCTTCTGATCGATATTTTGCAATCGCCTTAACTCTTATCCGGAATACTTCCCTGATGTCCCATCTCATCCGGTGCTTCAATGTGTACATATACAAAATTCATAATCCTGCGCCGCCAGCGCGTCCACTGCTGCCTCCGCTTTTCCTGTATAGTTCGTATGAAGTCCTCCGTTTGCACCTTCTACGATAATATTGTCAAGCCCTGCTCCTACAGCAATCCCCATTCAACAGATCCACTGCTGAGATCATGGCTCCTTTTTTTCATGATATTTTTCCTCGAAAGAGGTCAGCATCGGCCTGGTACCTGCCCCCCATGAACCATACGGAATTGGCAGGGTTGAGTCCTTTTGCCTTTCGCTCCAGATTCAGCGGATGATTGCTTAAGATCCGGTAGCTGGTCTCCATCATTTCCCGAAGTACCGCATCCTGAGGGAGATACTCCCCAATCCGCTTTGTCAGGATATCATGAGGCGCTGTCAATTCGACTACACTTCCGAATTTATGGATCAGCAAATGCCTGTAACTCGTGCCTGTATAAAACTCATACCCACCTCTTCGCATTTCCTGCATCAGGGTCTCCATCAGAACAGCCGCATCCTCAGTGCTGATCTCGCTGGAACTGTGATCCAGAATCCGTTTATCCTCATACCGCTCTTCTTCCTCGGACAAGGTCACCAGATTACAGCGAAAAGATACATCGGTTGGCGCCATATCCACCCCGATACTCAACGCCTCCAAAGGGGAGCGTCCGGTATAATATTCCTTTGGATCATATCCGATCACAGAAAGATTCGCCGTATCACTTCCCGGAGCCATCCCGTCGGGAACAGTCTGCACCATGCCAATCTCTGAAATCTGCGCCATGCGGTCCAGATTTGGAGTATGCGCCTTCTCCAGAGGTGTCATACCGCCCAGTTCTTCCAACGGTTCATCTGCCATCCCGTCACATAAAACAACAACATATTTCATACGCATCCTCACCCTTCTACTCTAATCCGGTGGAGAATGGACGGAAATTCTTTCTGGCACTGTTCAAAATGTCCTTCTGTCATAATTTCTGTCAGAAATCCGAATTCTCCCTCCAACGGTTCCACCTGTACAATCTCAATCGGTCCGAATTTACTTTCCAGATGTGCTTTCATTGCCTGTGGTTCTCCCTTGATCCGCACAAAGAAACGCTTGCTCGTATCCGAGATCGGAAGCAGTTCCACTTTATCCTGATCCCACATCGTCATAATATTCCGGTTCAAATGCTTTACTTCATCTACAATATCAGAAACAACCGCACTCGCTGTCGGAAGCTTTCCTGCACCGCTTCCGTAAAACATTGCATCTCCGAGTACATTGCCATGTACAAAAATCGCATTAAAGACATCATTTACGCTATACAATGGATGCGAAGAGCTCAGCAGATACGGAGCAACGATGGCATGGATATGATCTTCATCCCTTCTGCTGCATGCAAGAAGCTTGATCGTCATTCCCATTGCCTTTGCATACATCATATCTTCTTTTGTAATCTGCGTGATCCCCTCTGTATAAATATCTTCAAAATCCACCTGCTGTCCGGAAATCAAAGATGAAAGAATCGCAATCTTCCGGCATGCATCATATCCTTCCACGTCCGCTTCCGGATTTCGTTCCGCATACCCTTTTTCCTGCGCCTCTTTTAAAACTTCCTCATAATCTGCTCCTTCATAAAACATCTTACTGAGCATATAATTGGTCGTTCCGTTTAAAATCCCTGTGATTTCTTCAATCTCATCTGCTGTCATTGAAGAATTTAACGGACGGATGATCGGAATTCCGCCTCCGACACTGGCCTCAAACAGAAAATTGATATTTTTCTCCCTTGCAATGGAAAGCAGCTCTGCACCGTGCTTTGCCACCAGCGCTTTGTTTGAGGTCACCACGCTTTTTCCGGCCATCAGGCACTTCTTCACAAAAGTATATGCGGGTTCAATCCCGCCCATTACCTCTACTACGATCTGAATGGAAGGATCTTCTGCGATCACCTGAAAATCATGTACGATTTTTTCCTGAATCGGATCTCCCGGGAAATCTCTCAGATCCAGAATGTATTTTACATGGATCTCATCCCCGGCTCTCTGGTCGATTCGTTCCTTATTGGTCTGTAATACTTCAATGACTCCGGATCCCACCGTGCCATATCCCATAACTGCTATATTTACCATATTCGCCTTCCTTCCTGTTCTTTTTTCTGCATCTGTCCTACTCTTCCGGGTTTTTCGGAGCACTTAAATATGCGTTGATAAACGGATCCAGGTTGCCGTCCAGCACACCGTTCACATTGCTGATCTCCATATTCGTACGGTGATCCTTCACCAGTGTATACGGCTGCATGACATAGGAACGGATCTGGCTTCCGAATCCGATCTCCTTGATCTCACCGCGAATACCGGACACTTTGTCTGCTTGCTCCTGCTGCTTCATCAGATACAGCTTGGCTTTGAGCATTTGCATGGCTTTGTCTTTATTCATGTGCTGAGAACGCTCATTCTGACACTGAACAACAATTCCTGTCGGGAAATGCGTGATACGGATTGCCGAAGAAGTCTTATTGATATGCTGTCCACCTGCTCCGCTGGAACGATATGTGTCGATCCTGATATCGTCATCATTGATCTCAATATCAATATCTTCCTCAATATCCGGAATCACATCACAGGATGCAAAAGAAGTCTGCCGCTTTCCGGCCGCATTAAACGGAGAAATTCTGACCAGTCTGTGCACCCCTTTTTTGCAGAGCGCAGATATCCGTAAGCATTCTCTCCTCGTACTTCAAATGTCACGCCTTTGATTCCCGCAACATCTCCTTCCAGATAATCCAGAACTTCTACGGAAAATCCCTTTTTCTCTGCCCATCTGGTGTACATTCTGTAAAGCATGTTTGCCCAGTCACAGGATTCTGTTCCGCCTGCTCCGGCGTGAAGCGTAACGATCGCATGATCTCTGTCATACTCTCCGGTCAGAAGTGTCTGGATCCTCAGCTCTTCAAACTCTCCTTCAAAACGGAGCAGTTCTTCCTCGATCTCCTGCACCGTCTCTTCGTCCTGTTCCTCCTGACTCATCTCAATCAGCAGTCCCAGATCCTCATAATCTGCGTACATCTGCTCAATCTGCTTTACCGAATCCTGAAGACTTTTCAATACCTGCATCGTCTGTCTGGACTGATCCGGATTATCCCAGAATCCCGGCTCCTCGATCGTTCTTTCTAATTCCTCAATTCGTTCTTTCTTTGACGCTAAGTCAAAGTGAATCCCTCAAATCTTTCAGCGGCTCTTCGTATGCACTCAGTCTTACTTTCAGTTCATCTAATAAAACCACCTTGATCACCTCTTTCTTTTTTCAAAAATCTGTTTTAAATCAACATTGACTGTGTATATATTGCAGCACAATGTCTGATGCAGTATACACACAGTCAACAAAATATTCAGGCACTTACCTGGTTACTATTTTCTTCCGCAGCACTGTTTGTACTTCTTGCCACTTCCGCACGGGCATGGATCATTTGGATAAACCTTTTCTCTTCCCGTTTTTTCGGAGTGTGTGATGCGCTGTCATCTTTGTTTGTTCCGGTCGCCTGTGCCACCTGCTCTCTTTCTACCTTCTGCTCGATCCGGATATGGAATAAGGTACGGATCGTCGTCTCTGCGATGGAATTGGTCATCTCGCCGAACATATCGTATCCCATCATCTTATATTCTACCAGTGGATCTCTCTGTCCGTATGCCTGCAGACCGATTCCCTGACGGAGCTGATCCATATCATCGATGTGATCCATCCAGCGTGTATCGATTGCCTTTAACAGTACCACTCGCTCCATCTCACGCAGCTGCTCTGCTTCCGGGAATTCTGCTTCTTTCTCCTCGTATGCTTTTACAGCACGCTCTTTCAATGTATGCTTGAGCTCTTTCTGTCTCATGTCCTTGACTTCCTCTGCATCCGGCATCTTCAGCATCGGAATCTCCCCGTGAAGTGTCAGCTCCAGTCCTGCCAGATCCCATTCTTCCGAATCTGCATCCGGTGCGGCAAAGCGGTCTGTCATATTTTCTACATATTCTGTCATCATATTGTAGATGGTATCTCGCATGCTCTCTCCGTCCAGAACACGACGTCTTTCCTCATAAATGATCTCTCTCTGCTCATTCATAACCTGATCGTATTCCAGCAGATTCTTACGGATTCCAAAGTTATTGCCCTCGATCTTCTTCTGTGCTTTCTCAATCGCACTGGAGAGCATCTTATGCTCGATCTGTTCTCCGTCCTCTACACCAAGTGTGTTGAATACACTCATCAGACGTTCAGAACCAAACAGACGCATCAGATCATCCTCCAGAGAAATATAGAAACGGGATTCTCCCGGATCTCCCTGTCGTCCGGAACGTCCGCGCAGCTGGTTGTCAATACGTCTGGATTCATGACGCTCTGTACCGATGATCTTAAGACCTCCGGCCTCTCTTGCAGCATCATCCAGCTTGATATCCGTACCACGTCCGGCCATGTTGGTCGCAATCGTGACTGCTCCGTGCTGTCCCGCATCTGCCACGATTTCTGCTTCCAGTTCATGATACTTGGCATTCAATACCTTATGCTGAATTCCTTCTTTTTTTGCAGCATTTTTGCTGAGCAGCTCTGAAACCTCGATCGTGATTGTACCAACCAGGACCGGCTGTCCCGTTGCATGCGCTTCTTTCACGGCTTCAACGACTGCGTGGTATTTTTCCGGTTTTGTCTTATATACTGCGTCTTCGAGATCTTTTCTCTGAACCGGACGGTTGGTCGGGATCTCTACAACGTCCATTCCGTAAATATCACGGAACTCTTTTTCCTCAGTCAAGGCAGTACCTGTCATACCGCTCTTCTTCTCATACTTGTTGAACAGGTTCTGGAATGTAATAGTTGCCAGTGTCTTGCTCTCTCTTCTGACCTTCACATGCTCTTTTGCTTCGATCGCCTGATGCAGTCCGTCCGAATACCGTCTTCCCGGCATGATACGTCCGGTGAACTCATCCACGATCATAACCTCTCCCTCCTGAGTCACCACGTAATCCTGATCGCGGAACATCAGGTTATGCGCACGCAGCGCCAGAATGATGTTGTGCTGAATCTCCAGATTCTCCGGATCTGCCAGGTTCTCGATATGGAAGAAGTTTTCTACCTTCTTCACACCGTCTTCTGTCAGATTGACAACCTTTTCTTTCTCGTTGACAATAAAATCTCCGGACTCTTCAATATCTTCTCCCATGATCGCATTGATCTTGGAAAACTCACCGCTTGCTTCTCCTCTTTCCAGCTGGCGTGCCAGAATATCGCATGCCTCATACAATTTTGTAGATTTATTACTCTGTCCGGAAATGATCAGCGGAGTTCTGGCTTCATCGATCAATACAGAGTCAACCTCATCGATAACCGCAAAGTTCAGCCCTCTTTGTACAAGCTGTTCCTTGTAGATCACCATGTTGTCTCTCAGATAATCAAATCCCAGTTCGTTGTTCGTTACATATGTAATATCACAATTATATGCCGCACGGCGCTCATCATTGTCCATATCATTGAGAACCACACCGACTGTCAGTCCCAGAAATTCGTGTACTTTTCCCATCCACTCGGCATCACGCTTTGCCAGATAATCATTGACTGTGACAATGTGAACTCCTTTTTCTTCCAGCGCATTCAGATATGCCGGAAGTGTGGATACCAGTGTCTTACCTTCACCTGTACGCATCTCTGCAATACGTCCCTGATGCAGGATGATACCGCCGATCAGCTGTACCCGGTAATGGCGCATCCCCATACTTCTATATGCACCTTCTCTTACAACTGCATATGCCTCCGGGAGAATATCATCCAGTGTCTCTCCCTCTTTGAGACGTTCTTTAAACTCTCTTGTCTTATCCTTTAATTCCGCATCCGAAAGTGCTTTCATCTCTGGCTCCAGCGCCTCAATGCGATCCACGATCGGATAGATTCTCTTCAGCTCGTGCTGGCTGTGAGTCCCGAAAAATTTTATCCATTAAACCCATAATCTGCAATCTGCTCCTTGTCTAAATTTACTCTGCCTACCATTCTATCACTAACTTTCCATGAATTCAACCAATTCATGTTTTTGTTCCGCTTTGTTTACATTTCATTTACAAACAGAGCAGATTTTTATAAGGAATTGTCCCTCCAAACAGATCCAGTGCACTTCCGATCGTAAAATCCAGCTTTCCAT
>ENA-OPYU01000039-OPYU01000039.1-human-gut-metagenome-genome-assembly--contig:-NODE-39-length-44840-cov-4.542996_pt1 | contig 44840 bp, 48 predicted proteins | sample MGYA00242637_ERZ504482 | MGnify/ENA primary metagenome ERZ504482 (study PRJEB26092, sample SAMD00036237) | human gut metagenome | host: Homo sapiens | study: EMG produced TPA metagenomics assembly of... | reverse complement strand
GGTTCCATACCATAAGAAACACTAAGAGAGTCAGAATCACCTAAAAGCAAAGGAACTACGCTCAAACTCGGCGTTCGCCTCAAACACGTTCGCTTCGTTCCTTTAACGGTGCTTCTGACTCTCTAACCGTTTCTAATGGCATTCCACATTCACAATAATCCTTATCTATTGTTTCCTTCAAGTCGTGACTGGCAGCGGATGTTAATAAATAAAATGCCCGGAAGTGTAACCAGGTGGATTCCACTACGGTTACGCACTTGCCATTTAATTCTTAAGGCATTTGATACACACGGAATAAAACTTGGAAAGGCGTTCCAGTGAATGTGAAAGAGGCGTTGGTAATTCTTAAGGGGCAAAATTCTGCGTTGGGTTTTCAAAATTTGACTGTCTGAGGCGTATGCCGAGTTTCAAATTTTGAAAGCCTGCTTTTAGCAGAATTTTTGCCCCTTTAGAATTGACCCGCCGATGGAACCTGAGCAGGAACGCCTTTCCAAGCTTTATTCCGGTTCGGGTATCCACAGCCTTTCTGAATTAAATCCCAAGAAAAATTATTTGAATTCCCCCTCCGCCATAGCCTTAATCGAAGATGCATACTCAGATGGCGTCATCCCGGCTACTTTTTTGAACTGTCTGGAAAAATAATGGATGGAGGTATATCCAAGATGTTCTGCAACCTGAGTAAAATTTAATTGTTTGGTACGTATTAATTCTTTTGCAGCATTGATCTTCAGCATTGAAAAATATTCAATGATTCCAAGATCACAATGTTCTTTGAAAATCTTCTGGAGCTGTGAACGTCCAATCAGATTGTCTTTGCAGATCTGATCGATGGTAACATGCGTATTCAGATGGCTTTCCAGGTAGTCGGTAACACGATTGAAAACTTCGGCATCGCTTTTACTTTTTGTAGCTTTTGGGGCATCTACTTTTGAAAGCTTTTTCTGAAGCACGACAGGATTGGAATAGCGGCGGATCAGGTGGATCAGAAAATGTTCCAGATAGAGTCTGATCATCTGCTGAGATCCAAATATATTAGAATCTTTTAAAGGCATATTCTGTAGATAAGGATCATCCAGTCTGCAGTCAAAACAGCGTCTGGCCTCTATTATAACGTCGGCAAGCAGATTACGCTCTGTTTCATCAATCCGCAAGATTCTGTCATTGAAAAAGTACATGGCATCATCATGGCATTCAAAAGAAATAACAACCAGATTGGGTGCAATATTGCCGGTCGCTTTAACATTATGAAATTCATTGGGCTTGTGAAAAACAAGATCTCCGTTTTTTTAATATCGTATGCGCTTTTTTCCTCTGGTTACATCAACTTCACCTTTGTCGACACAGACAAACTCCCAGAAGTTGTGAGATTCTCCTTCAAAGCTGAAATCACTCATATATTCAAAATAATGAATACTGAAGATTCGTCCTAAAGTGATAGAATTATGTAAATTCACTCCGTAGTATGCCATGCTTAATCTCCTTTGCGTGTATGTTTTACAATATGTTTTGCAAATAAAAGCAAGTTTGTGAAAATAATACTTTGTAAAATCTATACAATATGATACAATAAATTTGTTCAAAAATCAAATAACTAATGCAGATAGTGCAAATTTAGAGTTCTATAAGACAAAGATTTTTGTGCAAGTTTGTATTAGAATAGATTTAACAACAAACGATACGAAATAGGAGGAAACGTGTTATGAAAAAGAAAATTGTGAGCGCACTTCTGTGCGTGGCAATGGCAGCTTCACTGGTTGTAGGATGCGGAAGCAAATCAGGTTCAGACAGTGGAAGCAGCAAAGGTGGGGACAAACTTGTATACTGGGCTATGTGGAGTGAGGATGAACCACAGGCAAAGGTTATCAAGGAAGCTATCAGCAAGTATGAAAAAGATACTGGTGTTAAGGTTGATGTACAGTTCAAGGGACGTACCGGACAGAGAGAGGGACTTGAGCCGGCTTTGAGCGCAAAACAGCAGATTGATTTGTTTGATGAAGATGTTAACCGTGTAAACGGAAGTTGGGGAAAATACTTATTAGATCTGGAAGATATGGCTAAGGATTATGAATCTGAGCACGGCAATGAGACATTGTTCAAGATTGCACGTAACGCATATGGTCAGACACATGATGGAGATGATGCATTACACAGCATTCCATATCAGCCATCTATCTTTGGTTTCTTCTACAATAAGACATTATTTACAAAAGCAGGAATCGAATCCGTACCAACTACATGGGAAGAATTAGATGCAGCTTGTGCAAAATTAAAAGAAGCAGGAATAACACCAATTACAGCAGATGATGCTTATCTGACATCATTCATCGGATATCATTTTGCAAGATATATCGGACAGGATGGAGTAAAATCTCTGGTAACGGGAGAAGAATACAATGGCGAATCTGTAACATGGGATGATGAAAAAGTTAAAGCAGCAGCAGAAAGTTTTGCTGATTTCGCTAAGAAAGGTTATTTCTCAAAAAATATCGCAACAAACAAATATCCGGCAGGACAGAATCAGGAATTCGCTCCTGGTGATGCAGCAATTGTTATCTGCGGATCATGGCTTCCGAATGAAGCAAAAGATTCTGTAGCAGAGGATCTTGAATGGGGCTACTTCAATTATCCATCAGTTCCAGACGGAAAAGATGATAATACAGCTAACAACATTGCAAACCAGGTACTTGCAATTAACAAGGATTCTAAGATGGCAGACGAAGCATTCCAGCTTATCGAGTACATTACAACAGGTGAGTACGATAAGAAGATGACAGAAGATGCTCTTTGTATCCCAACTGACAAAGCCAATTCAGATGCATGGCCGACAGAACTCGCAGGAGTAAAAGAAGCATTCGATGCAACAACAACTTTCTATGACTGGGCAGCAGGCGTAGAAAGCAACAATGATATCACACCTGTGCTTCAGGAAAACACACAGAAACTTGCTTCAGGCAAACTGGACGCAGCAGGATTCATCAAAGCAATGAAAGAAGCAGCAGGAAAGTAAAATCAGACAGTAAAGAAAAGAGACTAGATAGTGATCAATATGGTGGCAGGGCGGTTACTACGCGGCCACCATATTTTAGTAAAAGGAGGCATATACGTGAAGAAGAATAAAAAAATGATCGTTGGGTTTCTTGCCCCGGCAGTAATCATCTTCCTCATAGTATTCCTGTATCCGATTATCAGAACCATTATGATGAGTATGTATAAGATCGAGTCAGTAACGGATACAATGGAATGGTGGACATTTGTTGGATTGGGCAACTACCAGAAGTTGTTTACGACAGCGATCTTTAAAACAGCAATGATGAACATTTTGAAAATCTGGGCACTGGGTGGAATCATCGTATTATCGGTGTCCCTGTTATTCGGAGTAATCCTGACAAGTGGAATACGCGGGAAGAAATTCTTCCGTGCAATCATCTATCTTCCGAATATCGTAAGTGCGGTAGCGCTTGCAACCATGTGGCTGCAGTATGTATACAGTTCTAAATTCGGACTTTTAAAGGGTGTTTTGGATTCGCTTGGATTACACAAACTTGCGAAAACTCCATGGCTGGATTCCGATCACAAGTTCTGGGCATTGCTTTTTGCATACTGCTTCGGAATGATAGGATATCATATGTTGATCTGGATGAGTGGAATCGAAAGAATCAGCCCGGATCTTTTTGGAGGCGGCAACAATTGACGGTGCGAATAAACCGCAGCAGTTCCGCTATATGACAATGCCTCTTTTAAAAGGTGTATTTAAAACAAATATTACAATGTGGACAGTAAGTACAGCGGCATTCTTTGTATGGTCTCAATTGTTCTCAACGGTTACGGCAGATAAGGCAACAATCGTACCGGTACAGTATATGTATATGCATACATTTGGCGCAGGTAATGCGGTGACAGAGAGAAATGCAGGATATGGAGCTGCAATCGGTATCATTCTGTGCGTATGTGTAGTGATCGTATTCTCAATCTGTAACAAATTGATCAAAGATGATGATCTTGAATTTTAGAAAGGAGGAGCAGTTATGGAAAAAGAAAAAAAGTAAGACAGAAAATCAACTGGAAAAAAGAAATGAAACTGGCTCCTGGATATATCGTGATCATCTTGTGGGTTATCTTCACATTTATGCTGCTTGGATGGATTCTTGCAGCGAGTCTTTCGACAACAACTGATATTTTCGCAGGAAAAGCATTAAAGTTTCCTACAGGACTACATTTTGAAAATTATATACAGGCATGGGGATCTGGTGGTGTGGCAACGTTCTTTATGAACTCAATGTTATATTCCCTGATATCATGTTTCCTGCTGATACTGATCTGTGCGCCGGCAGCATATATACTGGCGAGATTCACATTTCTGGGAAATAAAATCATTCAGACAAGTTTTGTATCGGCAATGGGAATTCCGATTACCATGATTGTGCTTCCGCTGTTTAGTATCGTTGCCAATCTTGGAATCTTGAACAGTGTATTTGCTAGCAAAGTAACATTGATTTTTCTGTATATTGGAATCAACATTCCATATACAACAATTTTTCTGCTGACATTCTTCTCGAACCTGTCTCGAACATATGAAGAGGCTGCTGCAATTGATGGCTGTCCTCCAACGAAGACATTCTGGAAGATTATGTTCCCGATGGCTCAGTCGGGAATCGTCACAGTTACGATTTTCAATTTTATCAATATCTGGAATGAATATTTCCTGTCATTGATCTTTGCAAACAACGATACATTACGGCCGGTAGCGGTTGGATTGTACGGAATGCTCCAGTCTATGCAGTATACAGGCAACTGGGCAGGAATGTTTGCAGCAGTTGTTATTGTATTCCTGCCGACCTTTATTCTGTATCTCTTCTTATCAGAGAAGATTATAGGTGGAGTAACGGGAGGAATCAAGGGATAGAGAGAACCCTTGTAGTAGAAAGGTGGTGAAGCTGTTATACCATGTAAGGAGGTAGTCATGGTTGACAGCTTCATTTTTATATGAAGTGAAGAAAGGAAAAATTATGTCAGAATTAAGATTTGAATGGAAAAATATGCTTGCAGCAGATTTGGGAGAAGAGTCATCTGTACCAGATCTTCTTGGAGAACGGATTCTGCAGAATTCGTTAAAGTTCTATTTGGATGAAACAGATGAAATTTATGAAGGATATGGGAAAGTAGCGGATTCTTATCCATATCGTCAGAGAAATAATTACAAAAGGCAATTGAAAGAAAAGCAAATTCGTACGGCAGTATTGGAAAATAATCAGCTCAAGGCAGTATTTCTTCCAGATTATGGTGGAAGATTATGGGAACTTTGGGATAAAAATGAAAACAGGAATCTGCTTTATACGAATGACGTATTACAGTTCAGTAACCTGGCGGTACGAAATGCCTGGTTTTCGGGAGGCGTGGAATGGAATCTTGGCATTATAGGACATCAGCCGTATACGACAGAACCATTATATGTTGCAGAGACACATACCGATGAAGGAGAACCAGTACTGAGAATGTATGAGTATGAAAGAATCAGAGGGGTAACATGGCAGATGGATTTTTGGCTGGATGATGATTGCTCATATTTGAAATGTAGAATGAGAATAGTGAATGAAAGTACGGAAGTGATTCCGATGTATTGGTGGAGCAATATGGCGGTTCCGGAGTATGAACAGGGACATATAACAGTTCCTGCATCAGAAGCATATGCAGGAACAGGCGTTGAATGTCGTAAAGTATCTTTGCCGGAAGTGGAGGGTGTGGATGTTTCGGATTATCAGAAAATCCCACGGAGTATTGATTATTTCTTTAATATCCCGGAAAACGAACCGAAATATATTGTAAATGTGGATAAAAACGGAAAAGGGCTTTTACAGTTTTCGACAGGAAGACTGAAAGGAAGAAAACTGTTTTCATGGGGAAGTAATGCAGCATCTGATCACTGGCAGGAGTTTTTAACAAAAGATGCAGGACGCTATGTGGAAATCCAGGCGGGACTTGGAAAGACACAGTATGGATGTATTCCGATGGCACCACATACTGCGTGGGAATGGATGGAATGTTACGGACCGGCATATTCAGAAGAACTGACCGCAGAGATATATGATAAATCATTTGAAGAAAGAAGAAGATATGTAACAGATTATCTGCAAAAAAAGTCAGTTGATTGGGAAACTGGAAGAAGAATTGAAGAAAACAAAAAAGATGGCATTAACAGAGGCAGAACTGGTTACTCCGGGAAGCGGTTATGGTGCATTTCGCAAAGAGTACGCAAGAACGGGTCATTTGAAATTTGTAAAGAAAACGGAAAGTATGGAAAAGTGGGAACATTTTTTTCGAGACAGGAGAGCTTCATTGTCCGGACCCAGAGACAGAACCGGATGCATTCTGGAATGGAGAAGAATTTCTGGCTTATCTGAAAAAGACGACGCTGAAACCACTAGCACCGAATTATGAAAACTGGTATGCATATTATCATATTGGAATTCTTGAATTCCGAAAAGGAAATGATAAAATTGCAAAAGAAATGTATGAGACATCGTTGAAACTTCAGGAGAACGCATGGGCACTGCATGGACTGGCATGTTTAAGTATTCATGAAGGAAATAAAAATCTTGCGGCATTGTATGCACAAAGAGGAATGGAACTTAAGAGACACTGTCTGTCATATCAGAAAGAAGGACTTAAAATTCTGAGTCAATGCGAAGCATATAGGGCAATTTTACAGCAGTATGCGGTTATGGATGAAGATATGAAATCCATCGGGCGGGTGCAATATTATTATGCACTGGGACTTGTGAAGACAGGAAGACTTGAAGAAGCGGATAAATTGCTGAACAGTGAAGAAGGAATTGTGGTTGATGATGTAAGAGAAGGAGAAGACAGTATCCAGGATCTCTGGGAGATCCTGAATCAGGAGTTATATGGAGGAAAGCAGATACTTCCTTTCCGCTATGAATTTCATGCAAATTAAATAACAGTCATAGAAGACGATTAGTTTGCGTTTCCTTCTGCTATTGCTTTGACAGAAGAAGCGTATTCAGAAGGTGTCATTCCGACAATTTTTTTGAATTGCCTGGAAAAATAATGAATAGAGGTGTAACCAAGATGTGCAGAAATCTGTGTAAAATTCATGTGATTGGTTCGGATCAGTTCTTTGGCAACTTCGATTTTCAATATTGAAAAATATTCGATAATACCCCGATTGCATTGTTCCTTGAATAATTTCTGTAATTGGGAACGACCAATTAGATTGTCTTTGCAAATCAAGTCAATAGTTACATGTGATGTTATGTGCCGGTTGAGATAATCAATGATTTTATTGAATGTTTCAGTGTCATTATTTGTTTTTGTAGCTTTCGGAAGCTTTGCTTCTGAAAGCTTTTTTGTGTTGCAGGAAAGATTGAGAGTAACATCGGATTAAATGAATCAAAAAATGTTCCAAATATAATCGAATCATTTGTTGTGACCCAAAAATGTCTGTGTCTTTTAAAGGCATATTTTGAAGATAAGGATCGTCTAGACGACAGTTAAAATCAACGTTTTGCTTCGATGATAATATTGGCGAGCAATGTTTGTGCAGTTTCATCAATTTTCATACGACGATTGTTGAAAAAATTTCATTGCCTTGTCATTGCACTCAAAATGATATAACAATAAGATTGGGTGCAATCGTGCCTGTTGCCCGGACACTGTGAAATTCATTGGGTTTATGAAAGAAAAGTTACCCCTTTGTGTAGTACTGTATAAGATTTATTGTGAGTTATACCGGCTTCGCCTTTATCAATATATACAAATTCCCAAAAATTATGAGCTTCACCAGAGAATTTAAAGTTACTCATATATTCAAAATAATGAATACTGAATATCTTTCCGACAGTAATAGAATTATGTAACTTAACACCAGAATATTCCATGATAGAGTGCCCCCTTTTTTATCCCACATCATACAGCACAGAAAAATAAAAAGCAAAGGGAATATGGTTAAAAAGAGAATTTTTTATAGAATATTGGACGATCCTACAATTTCAATGGACAAAAGTATAATACAATTTTAAAAGACATGGTTTATAATACAGTTTAAATAAAAGGAGAAAGAGGTGAAATCAGAAGTTATGAAACGTAAAAATTTATGGCAGACATATAGCGAGGCACAGCTGGAGAAGTTGGAAAGAACCAATGCGTTATATCGTGTATGTCTAGATGAAGGAAAAACAGAACGGGAGTGTGTACAGAAAACCATTGAACTTGCCAGAGCTCAGGGATACGAAGATATGAAACAGTTGATCAAGGCAGGAAAAAAGATTCGCACCGGAGATAAAGTGTATATGGATTATATGGGGAAAGCCATTGTACTTTTTCATGCAGGAACTGCGCCGGTTGAAGAGGGGATGAATATTCTTGGCGCACACATTGATTCGCCGAGAATCGATGTCAAACAGAATCCGTTATACGAGAATGAAGGACTGGCTTTTCTGGATACGCATTATTACGGAGGTATTAAAAAATACCAGTGGCTTTCAATTCCGCTTGCGCTTCACGGTGTAGTGATTAAGAAAAATGGGAAAAAAGTGGAGGTCTGTGTGGGGGAAAAAGAGACAGACCCGGTGCTTGTGATCAATGATCTTCTTCCGCATCTGGGAGCAAAGCAGAGAGAAAAGCTGGCAAAAGATTTCATCGATGGGGAACAGATGGATCTTTTGATCGGCAACCGTCCGGAGGACGGAGAAGAGGATGCGGTGACACGGAGAATCAGGAATCTTCTGAAAGAAAAATATGATATCGAAGAGGAAGATTTCCTCTCGGCAGAATTAGAGATTGTGCCGGCAGGAAAAGCCAGAGAGTGTGGACTGGATAACAGTATGATTCTGGCATATGGACAGGATGACAGAGTGTGTGCATTCACTTCGTTGTTTGCAATACTGGAAGCAGAAGAGGTTACGAGACTGCCTGCTGTCTGTTGGTTGACAAGGAAGAGATTGGAAGTACGGGTGCGAGTGGTATGACATCCAGGCTTTTTCGCAAAATGCAGTTGCGGAATACATTCTTTTGAATGAAGGGATTGAATATAATGACATTGTTCTCAGAAGGACGCTGGCAAATTCCAAGATGCTCTCATCTGATGTAAGTGCGGGATTTGATCCGATGTATGAAGATGTATATGAGAAAAAGAATGCGGCCTTTCTTGCATGTGGACCGGTATTTAACAAGTATACAGGTTCGGGAGGAAAGAGCGGTTCCAATGATGCCAATCCGGAATACGTGGCTCAGTTAAGAAAGATCATGGAAGATGCAAAGGTGCATTTCCAGACAGCAGAACTTGGTCGTGTTGATGTAGGCGGCGGAGGAACGATCGCTTATCTGATGAGTGTGTACGGCATGGAAGTTATCGATAGCGGTGTGGCAGTCCTTGGAATGCATGCACCGTGGGAGACAACGAGCAAGGCAGACATATATGAAGCAGTAAGATGCTATGAAGCATTTTAAAGGCAGAGTTTAGACAATAGACTGAAAATAAAAATGAAATAATAAAAATGGCACAATGGGGTGTGATGAATAAGCCTTGTTGCGCCACTTTTTTTATGAGTGATTATAGATCGCGGTTTCGCTCTTCTGCCTCGTAGACAGCATCGGTAATTCCTTTTATGGAAGATGCATAAGCGGAAGGTGACATGCCGGTTGCAAGACGGAACTGCTTGGAAAAATATGGCAGTGAGCTGTAAGAAAGAAAATAAGCAATCTCGGTAAGGTTCATAGAACCGTCACGGATAATGTCTTTGGCACGCTGAATCTTCATTTGGTTGAAATAGTCGATCACACCACAGTTTAGTTGTTCGTGAAACAGTAACTGAACGTAAGAACGGGACATGGAGAATTCATTGCAGATATCTTTTACCGTCAGCTTTTCGCAGATGTGATATTCGAGGTATTTCAGAATTTCGCTGAGGCGTTCCTGCTCTGCAGATTCTTTCTCGGGAGAAGACTTATGCTGTATAGAGGTGCCGCTCTCTTCCTGATGTTCACGGATCAGGGTGATCAGAAACATCTCAAGATAAAGGAGAATCATCTGCTGGGAGCCAAAAGGTGCATGTTCCTTTAACTGTACCTGTTCGACCGAAGGAATGTGCATAGGCGTTGCAAGCGTATGCCGGCCTTCCGTGATGATTCTGGAGATCATGGCCCGTTCTTCCATACTGAGTGTAAAGCTTTTATTTACGAAGAAAGACATGGCCTGCGAACTGGAAGTGAAAGACATGACGACCAGATTGGGTGAATCTTTCCCGATGGACTTAATGGCATGGAATTCATTTGGCTGGTGAAAGATAATGTCACCGGTATAAAGAGTTGTCCAGGTATCATCGGCACGGACTGCAACGGTTCCTTTGTCGACATAAAGAAATTCCCAGAAATTATGCGACTCGCCTTTGAATTCGAAATTTTTCATATATTCAAAATAGTGCAGTGTGATGATCGCATCAATGTCGATGGAATGCTGCAATGTGGTTTTTACATAAGTCATAAGCGTCCCTCCTGGCTTATATTATAACAACTTTTGGATGATATGACAATAAGAATGGACAATATGTCAAGCAATCTTGTGCAGAATACAATATAATGAACGAAAAGGAATAAGAAAATTAGCGAATTTGCCAATGAAAGGTGGTTCATATGTTGGAGGTAAAGACTAACACAATACAACTTAGAATGGATGATAATAATCTAAAGTTTTCGTTCGGGAAAGGGGATACCGAATGGAACTGGACAAGTGAGTACCGTCCGAAAATGGAATGCAAAGAAGGAACCGTTTATTTTGACGAAGCACTGGAAATCCATCACGAACTGGTACAGAACGGAATCGGAAAGGGAATCCGTAGTTCATTTGCCGGATTTGAGATAGAAGGAAAAAAAGTTCCATATGCATTTGAAACTTATGCATGGATTGAAGAATGTACAGAAGACATTTTCTTTGAATGGATTCCGATTTGTGAGGAAGGACTTACGGTAGAAAAAGTATTCTGGCCGGGAGAACTGGAATTAGAAGAAAAAAGGAATGACTGGTATACACTATTGAATATGCAGCAGGGAGTCTTGATCCCGAATGACTGGGAGACAGAACTTACAGATATTCCATTTGATGGATACTTTGAGACGGCAGGCGGTTACATGCCTTGGTTCTCGCAGTTCAAGGAACATAATGGATACATTGCAATCTGCACAACACCATGGAATGCAGGATATCAGGCAGAGCATCCGGAAAATGGGCCATATACACATGTAGGTGTGAGATTCGAACCAAGTCTCGGTAAGATGGAATATAAGAGAGTTGTAAGATATACACTGATCGAAGATGGAGATTACAACGATGCATGTAAGATATACAGAGATTATGTAAGAGAACAGGGAAATTTTTGTACACTGAATGAAAAAGCATCGAGAGTTGCTTCTGTGGACAATTTGATTGGATGTAGCTTCATTCACAAAGGAATTAAAACATTCGTACAGCCAGAGTCAGATTTCTTTGATCCGGAGAATCCAGATAAGAACAATAACCTGACACCATTTGCAGTCAGAACAAAAGAGATGAAAGAACTGCATGAGCTGGGAGCCGGAAAGTTATATTTGCATCTGGATGGCTGGGCAGAACCGGGATATGATAACAAACATCCGGATTATACACCGGCCTGCGAAGAAGCTGGTGGATGGAAAGCAATGAAAGAATTGTCAGATACCATGAAAGAACAGGGAGACTTGTTTGGAATTCATGATCAATACCGCGATTATTATTTCGCAGCAGAAAGCTTCGATGAAGACTATGCATGCAGACTGACAGATGGAACCATTCCGACACATAAGAGATGGGCCGGCGGTAAACAGTCTTATCTGTGCGCAACACAGGCTCCACATTATGTAAAGCGTAATTTTCAGGAACTGGAGAAGAATAACATTCAGCTGGACGGGGCTTATCTGGATGTATTTACCTGTAATGAAGGTGATGAGTGCGACAATCCGAGACATCGCATGACAAGAAGAGAATGCTACGATTATCGTGCGAGATGCTTCGATTATCTGATGTCAAAGGGAATTCTTCCAAGTTCCGAAGAAGTAAGTGACTGGAGTGCAAGAAGCCTGGTATTTTGTCATTACGCACCATATGATTTTATGCTGCGTAAGCCGGGAAGCCCGAAACACGGAATACCGGTTCCGTTGTTCAACCTGGTATACCATGATTGCATCATTGAACCATGGATGATGGAAAAGATCGACGATACAGAAGATTATATGCTTTATGCATTGTTAAATGGTGGAGCACCATATCTGATCCGAGATGGGGCATATCCAAACTTTGATGGCTCTTTTGATGGAAATGTAAAGATGCATATCAAAGAAGATATCGAAAGATGCAAAGTTGTGGCAGAACTTCATAAAAAAGTAGCAAAATGTGAGATGGTACATCATGAAATGGTGGACGGAGATCCGCAGGTTCAGAGAACGACATTTGCAGATGGAACAAAAGTAACGGTTGATTTCAGACAACAGACGTACACGATTGAGAGCGTGGCATAAAGAAAGGCGTGAGAGTCATGAGTAAACAAATGACAATTGCAATCGCAGGGCTTGGAAGCAGAGGAAGAGATACCTATGCAAAAGCTGCTACGATATATCCGGATAAGATGAAGATTGTAGCCATTGCAGATATTGATCCGGAAAAAGTAAAGTTGACGGCAAGGGAATATGACATACCAGAATCTCGCTGCTATACAAGTGCCGAAGACATGTTAAAGGAAGATAAGCTTGCAGATGCAATGATCATAGCGACGCAGGACAGACAGCATGTAGAACAGGCAATTGTAGCATTGAAGAAAGGCTATCACTTGTTGCTGGAAAAACCAATTTCACCGGATCTTGAGGAATGCAGAAAGATTTCAGAAGTGGCAAAAGAATGTAAAAGAGAAGTGGTTGTCTGTCATGTTCTAAGATATACACCAATCTATCAGAAGGTGAAAGAAATCCTGGATGCAGGAACGATAGGTGATGTGATCTCGATCATGGCGATTGAAAATGTCGGATGGTTTCATCAGGCACATAGCTTTGTCAGAGGCAACTGGGCAAATTCAGATGAGACAAGCCCGATGATCCTGCAGAAATGCTGTCATGACATGGATCTGTATCTGTGGCTTGCAAATAAGACATGCAGATCACTTACATCCTATGGAGAGCTGAATTATTTCAAAACGGAACATGCACCGGAAGGTTGTACAGACAGATGTCTGGAAGGATGCAAAGCGAAAGATAACTGCATCTTTGATGCGGAAAAGATTTACCTGGATCATAAAAGAATCGGATACAGAAATGGTAACAGGGAATGGCCGCTGGATGTCATTGTGCCATCCGGACCGACAGAAGATAAGATAGAAGAAGCTTTAAGAACCGGACCGTATGGAAGATGTGTGTTCCGTTGTGATAATAATGTTGTGGATCATCAGGTGATCAATATGAATATGACCGACGGGACAACGATGAGTTTTACGATGTGCGGATTTACTTATGAGACTTCCAGATATGCCAAGTTCATGGGAACCAAAGGTGAACTGATCGTAGATATGCAGCCGGATGAAAAGGAAAGCAAGATATGGATTGAGCATTTTGATCCGGAGAGAACAAAAGAAATTATCAATGTTGCAGAACTGTCAGAAGATTTTTCCAGGACACGGCGGTGGAGATAATCGGATGGTGGAAGAATTTCTGGATGTTATAAGTGGAGAGAAATCGGAAAGCACTTATATTACTTCGCTGGACAGATCGTTACAAAGTCATTATTGTGCACTGGCGGCAGAATACTCCAGATTGCATGACGGAAAGCCGGTAGATATTGAAACATTTCGATAGAAAGAAAACCAATATATGTGTTCAATGCCGGGAGTGGCGGAGAACTTCATATAAAACGTAACCAAAAGATAAAGAAAAAGAGAAGGAGTGAACATTATGAAAAAGAACATGAGAAAAGTAGCAGCTCTGGGACTTTGTGTAGCCCTGGGTGCAACGATGCTGACAGCATGTGGCGGAAGTAAAGGCGAAAGTGCTTCCGGAGGAAAGACAGAATTAAATTTTGGTATCTGGGATGAGAATCAGAGACCGGCTATGGAGAAAATGGTAAAGGCATATGAAAAAGAAAATTCGGATGTCAAGATCAATATCCAGTTAACACCATATAAAGGTGGGGAATACTGGACAAAACTTGAAGCTGCAGCAAGTGGCGGAAAAGCTCCGGATGTATTCTGGCTGAACGTTCTTCATCTGGACTCATATGTAGAGGGAGGAATCCTGGATGATCTGACAGATAAGATCAAAGACTCAGATATCAAGGACAGCTATTCTGAGACACTGGTTAATAACTATGTCCGTGATAAGAAGAACTATGCTGTGCCGAAAGATTTTGATACTAATGCAATGTGGTATAACAAAGAAATCTTTGATAAATGCGGAGTTCCATACCCTACAGATGACATGAGCTATGATGATCTGATTGCTACAGCAAAGGCATTAAAAGACAGTGGAAAACTTGGCGATGGCGTATATCCATTTGCTTGCCCGGTTGATTTCCAGACATGGTATTATCAGACTGTATATGCCAATGGTGGATATATCTTAAGTGATGATAAGAAGTCTACAGGATATGATGATCCTAAGACACAGGAAGGTATTCAGTGCTGGATCGATATGTACAATGAAGGATTATCTCCAAGTGCATCAGCTCTTTCAGAGACAACAGCAGATGCGATGTTCGAGGGTGGACAGCTTGCAATGAACTTTGCCGGATCATACATGGTTCCAGAGTATGCAAGCAATGACGCAATCAAAGATAAGGTTGATTGTGTAGAGATTCCGACATTCAACGGAAAAGAAGACAACTGCATCAACGGACTTGGATATGCAGTGTTTGAAGGAAGCAAGAACAAAGAAGCAGCAGAAGATTTCGCGATCTGGCTTGGAAGCAAAGAAGCTCAGGAAATCCAGGGTAAAACAGGTGTTGTAATCTCTGCAAGAACAGATGCACAGAAATACTTTGCAGAAGCTAATTCACAGTACAATCTTGCAGCTTACACAAATCACGCTGATGAAGCATATCCGCTTCCGGTATGTACGAAAGCAGCAGAACTGTATGATCTGGAAGCAACAGAACTTCAGAAAGCATATAATGGAGAGAAATCACTTTCAGATGTCTGCAAGGGTCTGACAAAACAGGCAGATAAGTTACTTCAGGAAAAATAGTAAGAAACAGGTGAAAAGATATGGCTGAAGGTAAATCAAAACAGGCGTAGTGAAAAAATCGGGCGAGTAAGAGAGAGAAGAAGGATTGGATTGCGGCGTATATATTTATTGCGCCGGTTACCCTCGGCCTTCTGGTGTTCTATATCTGGCCATTTATCCAGAATATTTGGTTTAGTTTTAACGAAGTAAGTAAATTTAATGTCGCAACTTTTTGCGGTCTGGCAAATTACCAGAAATTATTTCATGATGGCGAAGTATTGAAAACATTTGGAAATACATTGAAGTACGTTGTAGTTACGGTTCCGGTTGGATTGTTCTTATCAATCCTGATCGCAACTCTTCTGAACTCCAAGATTAAAGGTACCTCTATCTACCGTACATTGTATTTCTTACCATCCGTAACCATGGCAGCAGCTGTTGCCATGGTATGGAAATGGATCTACAACGAGAAAATGGGTATCTTAAACAGTGTGATCCGTGCACTGGGTGGAAAAGGTATCGGCTGGCTGACAGATCCGAAAATTGCATTATATAGTGTTATGATCGTAGGTCTCTGGATGTCGGTCGGATATAACATGATCATTCTGCTTGCAGGTATGCAGGGAATTTCAAAATCTTATTACGAAGCAGCACAGATTGACGGAGCAGGACCAATTCAGTTATTTTTTAAAGTAACGATTCCTCTTCTGACACCAACGATCTTCTTTGTGATGATCACATCCATCATCAGTGGATTCCAGGTGTTCGATGTCATTTATATGATGATCGGAAAAACGAATCCGGCATATGCAAATACGCAGACGGTTGTTATGTTATTCTACCGTCAGGCATTTGATTATGGATACAAAGGATATGCAGCAGCAATTTCAATTCTGATCTTTGCAGTAATCATGCTGGTAACAGTGATCCAGATGATCGGTCAGAAAAAATGGGTAAATTATGATTAAGAGAGGAGGAGAAGAAAAATGAAGAGTAAAAATTCAAGAAAAATAATTGTACATATCTTACTTCTCCTTGGAATTACGATCACGGTATTTCCGTTTGTGTGGATGATCCTGACTTCTTTTAAGACAGTCGGAGAGGCCATGCAGATACCGCCGACCATTTTCCCGAAGAAGTTTCTGACAGATGCGTATTCATCTATCGTAACAGCACTTCCGTTTGGAAGAGTATATTTGAACACAATTATATCAACTGTGGTAACAACTGTTGTACAGGTGCTGTTCTGCTCTATGGCAGCTTATGCATTTGCAAGAATCGAATTCCCATTCAAGAATGCAATCTTTGTACTGGTGTTATCTGTACTTATGGTACCGGGTCAGATATTCCTGATCCCGCAGTACCGGATTGTTCAGAGTCTTGGACTTCTGGACACGATACCGGCATTGTTCCTGCCAAACTTATTCAGTGCATTTGGAACATTTCTTCTGAGACAGTTCTTTATGTCATTGCCGAAGGAACTGGAAGAAGCGGCGTTGCTGGACGGTTGTAACCGTTTTCAGATCTTTGGAAGGATCATGCTTCCACTTACAAAAGCAGGTATCGTATCGCTGGTAATCTTTACAGCGAAATTCGCATGGAATGATTTCATGTGGCCATTGATCGTTAATACATCTATGGATAAGATGACACTTGGTCCTGCACTTTCTACATTACAGGGACAATATACAACGAAGTACCCAATGCAAATGGCAGGAGCCGTAATGGCGGTTATCCCGATCATTGTATTGTTCTTTATCTTCCAGAAACAGTTTATTGAAGGTGTGGCACAGTCAGGAATCAAGGGTTAGAATATGAATAGTTATAAGTAATAATAAAAGAGGCCGTCATTATGAAGGACGTCCTCTTTATTATGATTAAATTTTTTTTGGTTTTCCGGCCTGACATTCCGTCGGGGAAATCTGGTACAATTTTTTAAAGCTCGGAAAAGTAGAATATCTTTGAAAAACCACCTGGGGTTGCATAACACTTTTTTCAAAAGGAACATTATCGCGGATTAGTTTGATTGACAAAGCAAGTCGCTTTTTTAAAATATATTGGTGGCAGGTTGTATTGAGCTCCTTTTGAAATAATTTATTCAGACTGCTTTTACTCATGTGAAAAGTGTGTGCAAGTTCCTCCACACAGATGCTTTCCAAAAATGTTGATCCAGATAACTGACAAGCTGGTTTGTTATATCAGGCTTGTTTTCAGTGGATTCGTCAGAATATTTAAGTGCATAATTTATAATTTTAACGAGAAGACAAGTCGATATACCACAGGCATGAGCCTCCGAGAGATCACCTTGAGCAGCATATTCCTGATGAAAATGTTCAAACATTCTTTAAGGTCGTTTGGGTTTTCAGAAGTATGTAAAATGTGAGGGGTATCTATATTAAATGCCGGTGTATCAAGTGCCGGAAGCTGACCTTTTAAATTAAGGATATAGGACTTTTCTAACCAGATTGTGATAAGGTCGTAATAATTTCCAAGCAGATCACTGGAAATAAAACAGTGAGGAACACCTGGCGGAGTCATAAGGATATCTCCTTTGGTAATGAAGTTCTTTTTATGACCGATACGAAGCATAAAATCCCCATTTTTACAAAAACTGATTTCATAAAATTCTTTCTTGGTCATTTCAAGGTTGTCTTTCAAATAACCCTTATGATGTACACATTTTACATGTTTAAGTTGTATATTAGTTGTATTGGAATCTCTGTATTTCATGTTTCACCCGCGTTTCTGTTATGAATCCAATCCATTATATTCCCAGAATATTATACAATATAGATTGCGAAAAAAAAAACATATAAATTGACAAAAAAAATCGAATTTTTCATTATAGAAAAATTCGATAAGTATTAAAACATTAAAAAATGATTCAAATTTGGGGGATAGTATTTTATGAAATTACGATAGATACTATCAATAAATAAGAAAATAGTAATAGAAAAAAAGCTATTTGTGCAGAATTTGGCTTTTTGATAATATTTTCAAAAGTCGTTAATATAAAGAAAAATATTTAACGATAAGGATTATCTAATCAAATACGATGGAGGAAAAAGGAAAATGAAAAGAAGAGCACTCGCATTATTGTGTGCAGGAATTCTGGCTGTTGGTATGCTTACCGGATGCGGAAGCAGTTCTGACAAGAAGGACGGCAGTACAAAGACGGAAGAGACGAAAAAAGCTGAAAAAAAAGTGATGGAACATTTACAGCCGCATTAAATTATATGCCGACATCACTTGAACCGAACACGGCAAGTGATGATCAGACATCTTTGATCCGCCCAATTTATGAACCACTATTTTTAGAGACCAAGGACGGAGTAGAATATTATCTGGCTGACAAACTTGATATCTCAGAAGATGGAAAAACATATACGATTCATCTGAATGACAAGGCTAACTGGAGTGATGGAGAACCTGTTACAGTTGATGATATTCCTTTTTACGATGGCTTATGCAGGAAGAAAATCAGGTGGAAAATCATCTTATACAATGATTAACAAACAGGATATTACTTTTACGGAAAAAAGATGATAAAACACTCGAAGCTGTACTTCCAGAAGCATATGCTACTTATACATCTGCAATCGGAAGAATGATTATTTATCCGTCTCATGCCTTTTGATAACGATTATACAAAGGTGGAAGGAAGCGGATATTTTAATTCAACAGATATGGCTACTTCTGGAGCTTATACAGTAGATGAAATCAATGATGACAGCATTGTGTATACTGCACGCGATGATTATTACAGAGGAACACCAAGTGTAAAGAAAGTTGTTATGAAAACAATTGGTTCGGGAAGCACCAAACAGGTCGCATTTGAAAATGGCGAGATCTCGTATATGAGAATCACGACACCAGAAGAATTGAAGAAATATGAAAGTGACGATAACTACAATGTCAGTTCGTTCTCAGAAGGAAGACTGAATTATCTTCAGATCAATCCTTACGGACCGGCAAAGGATAAACTTACAGAAGATGCAAGAAAAGCAATCTTCCTTGCTATAAATTCAAAGGAAGTTGTTGATACAGCGTTTGGAAGTGATGAACTTGCAACAGTTGCGAACAGTCTTCTGGTACCAGACCAGTCACTTTATAATAAAGACTGTAAAGGATATAAACAGAATCTGAAAGAAGCAAAGAAGCTTGCAAAGAGTTCTGGAATCGAAGGAACAACACTTAAATACATTTATAATGCAGATCGTCCGAATATGGAAGAAGTTGCAACAGTTCTTCAGCAGCAGCTTGGAGAAATTGGTGTGACACTTGATGTTGAAGGTCTGGATTCCAATGCATTCTTCCAGAGATTTTTTTGCTATTATGTTCCAGTCAGGTGAAGAAGATCAGTGGGATCTTGGTTCAAATGGATGGGATTCTGAGCGTGGAAGCAGTCTTTGCCAGGCTTACAGTTATATTAACAGTAGTTCAAAAGCATGGGGATTTAGTGATGAAGCCGGACAGCTTGCAGCAAAAGGTAAATGCAGCAACTGATAATGAGGAAGCACAGAAACTTGCAAATGAATTACAGGATCTGACATTATCCGAATATTGGGAATATCCTCTTACTTATACGAATTATGTAATGGTATCCCAGCAAAAATGTAACAGGTCTGAATGCAGTACCGATCGTACCGGAAATTTTCGGATTACCTGAAAATCAAAGTAGACTAATAAACAGGATGTAAGTAAACGAAGAGGGGACTTCAGCACAATGATAATTTTTTGTGTGGGTCCCTCTTTTAAAGGAGAAAAGAAAGATGGCGAAATATTGTGCAAAGAAAGGAATACAACTAATTATTGTTGCGATTTTAATTTCATTTTTTCTCTTTTGCGGTTATCTATGCGGCACCAGGTGATATATCTGGAATGTATCTTAATGAGCAGATGTCGGATGAAGAGAAAGAAGCAATCAGAGAAAATCTTGGACTGAATAAGAGCCTGCCAGAGCAGTATCTGGGATGGGCAAGAGAAGTGTTGAAAGGAGATTTTGGTATCTCACTTGCGAATAATACTTCTGTAACAGAGCAGATTGTAAAGAGGCTTCCTGCAACCTTACAGCTGATGGGAGCTGCACTTATTTTGTCGCTTCTTCTTGCAATTCCGCTGGGACTTTGGTCGGGATACCGTAAAAATACCTGGATTGACAATATCATCAGTGGAATTTCCTATATCGGAATGTCCATTCCATCGTTCTGGCTTGGAATGGTACTGATTATTGTATTTGCAGCAAAGCTTCATATTCTTCCGTCGTCAGGTATGCATTCTGTCGGAAATAAATCGTTTCTGGATACAGTAAAACATATGATCATGCCCTGTATCACATTAAGTCTTTCCAATCTTGCTGTGTTTATCCGTTATATCCGTTCCAATACAATTGGGCAGTTAGGAGAAGAATATGTTCTTGCAGCAAAAGCAAAAGGAACAACTGGAGGCAGACTCTTGAAAAAACATATTTTAAAAAATACGTTACTCCCAATTATTACTTTGCTGGGTATGAATCTGGCATCTATTGTCTGTGGTTCTTTCATTATTGAAAGTGTATTTGGATGGCCGGGAATCGGTACGCTTGCAATGACGGCAATTGGTGTAAGAGATTATCCAGTGATTATGGCATACGTTATGCTTTCAGGTATTATTCTGGTTATTGGAAATTTTATCGCAGATATTTTGTATGCATTTGCAGATCCGAGAATTAAAAAGGAGGGTATGGCAAATGACTGATACAAGATTTAGAAGATTGAAAAAAGAAAAAAATGAAGAACAGATTTCTTATGATCACAGTGTGTGGAACGATATAAAAAAAGAACTGTTTTCCAATAAGGTGGCATTAGTCAGTGTTATCATTCTTCTGATTATTATTATAGCATCTATTTTGGCACCACTTAGTCCGTATGATCCGAATAAGATTAATGTGACGGAAAAACTACAGGGAATTTCGGCAAAACATATTTTTGGAACGGATGAATATGGGAGAGATTATTTTACCAGAGCACTTTATGGTGGACGTATTTCGCTTTCTGTCGGATTCTGTTCTATGATTATGACAGTGATCATAGGAACGGTGATTGGTATCACAGCAGGATATTTTGGCGGAAAAATCGATATGCTTTTGATGCGGTTTACGGATATTTTTCTTGCATTGCCGAGTATGTTGTTAATGGTAGTGCTGAATACAATTCTGCGGCCTGGAATCTTCACTCTGATTGCCGTACTTAGTTTGTTCTCATGGGCACAGGTCGCAAGGATTACAAGGGCAGAGACGATGTCTGTCAAAGAGAGAGATTATGTAACTGCTGCGAGAAATTTGGGAGCAGGAAACTTGCGGATTGCAATAGAACATATTGTTCCCAATATTATGGGACCGATAATCGTAGCAGCCAGTCTTGGTGTTGCAAATGCAATCTTAATGGAATCTTCTCTTAGTTTTCTAGGACTGGGGGTACAGATACCGAGAGCTTCCTGGGGAAGTATGCTGCAGAGTGCACAGGGGCACATCCTGGATGCATCATATCTTGCTGTATTCCCGGGAGTTTTAATTCTTTGTACAGTACTTAGTTTTAATCTTCTGGGGGATGTCCTTAGAACGGCATTGGAACCTAAAATTGTAAAGTAAGCCTGGAGGAAGTATAAATGGAAAAGCTGATGGAAGTAAAGAACTTATCTGTATCTTATTTTACCTATGCAGGCGAGGTACAGTCCGTAAGAGGAATTTCTTTTGATGTGAAAAAAGGGAAGACTACTGCTATTGTAGGGGAATCAGGATGTGGAAAATCTGTCACAGCCAAATCATTGATGGGATTGATTGAAAAACCCGGAAAAATAAGCACGGAAAGTCATATCCTATATCGGGGAAAAGAGATTACCGGGTATACAGAAAAAGAATGGAATGCATTTCGTGGGAAAGAGTGTTCTATGGTCTTTCAAGATGCATTGGTTTCGTTGAATCCAACAATGAAAGTTGGAAAACAGATTGAGGAAAATCTTGAGAATCATGAACCAGAATTATCTAAAAAAGAAATTTCAATGAGATCTCTGGAAATGTTAAAACTGACAGGTATACCTGACCCGGAAGGATGTATGAATAAATATCCGCATGAACTTTCAGGAGGTATGCGACAGAGAGTTATGATTGCCTGTGCGATGGTCACATATCCCAAACTTCTGATTGCAGATGAACCGACAACTGCACTGGATGTGACAATTCAGGCACAGATCATCGCTCTGATGGAGGAATTACAGGAAAAAACGGGTATGTCGATTATCATTATCACACATGATTTGGGGATAGTTGCAGATATGGCAGATGAAATTATCATCATGTATGCAGGTGAAATCGTTGAGAGAGGGACTGCAAGAGATATTTTTTATAATCAACAGCATCCGTATACATGGGCACTTTTGCAATCTGTCCCAAGGATTGATAGTGAAGATAAAAGTATTTTGAATACAATCGAAGGAAACATACCTGATATGATAAAGCCGCCAAAGGGCTGTGGATTTTGCCCAAGATGTCCATATGCAATGGAAATTTGTGCAGAAGAAAAGCCGGAAACAGTACAGCTTACAGAGAATCACAGTGTTTCCTGCTGGCTGATGGATGAACGGGCAGACAGATGTGATGTTCCGTTTGGGAGGAAGAACGTATGATAGAAAAAGAAATTGTATTAGAAGTAAAAAATCTGAAAAAATATTTTCCGGCAGGTCGCAGGCATATGTTAAAAGCGGTCGATGACGTATCTTTTACGATTCATAAAGGTGAAACGTTTGGAATTGTAGGGGAATCTGGATGCGGAAAAAACAACTTGTGGAAAAACATGTACAGGAATTCTTTCCAAAACAGACGGGCAGGTATTGTATCAGGGGAAAGATGTGCATCATATGAGTAAAGCAGAAAAAAGCATATTTACTCAGAAAATACAGACAATCTTTCAGGATCCATATGCATCACTGGATCCGCATCAGAAGGTATATCAGATTGTAAGTGAAGGAATGCGGATTCATCAGTTGACAGATAGTAAAGAAGAAGAAAAAAGAAAGGTCATGGAACTCATGGAAATGGTTGGATTGAATGCGGAACATGCAACACGTAATGTACATGAATTTTCAGGAGGACAGAGACAGAGAATCGGAATCGCAAGAGCACTTGCAGTAAATCCGGAATTTCTATTCTGTGATGAACCGATTTCCGCACTGGATGTGTCAATTCAGGCACAGATTATGAATCTTTTGATGAAATTACAGAGAGAACGTAATCTGACTATGCTTTTTATTGCACATGACCTGGCGATGGTAAAGCATATCTCTGATAATATCGGGGTAATGTATCTTGGAAAATTGGTGGAAATCTCGCCGGCTGCAGAATTGTATGAGAATCCGTATCATCCATATACGCAGGCACTTCTGGAATCCATTCCAATCGCAGATCCAGATATTGCAAAAAGCAGAGGACGACATTTCCTTACTGGAGATGTACCAAGTCCGATTGATCCGCCGAAAGGCTGCAGATTTTGTGGAAGATGCAGCAAATGTATGGACATATGTAATAAAGTTCGTCCGGAATTAAAAGAAGTATCCAAAGGACATCAGGTTGCATGTCATTTGTATAATTAAAAATAAAAGGTGCGTATGTATCTTTAGAAGAGGAGAAAATATGAAGTACGATTTTACAAGTGTTATTGAACGTAAAGGAAAAGATGCTCTGGCAGTAGATATCCTTCCAAATATGTTTGGAATGAAAGATAAAGTAGAAGTCAGGGAGGGGTTGGACTATATCCCTATGTGGGTTGCAGATATGAATTTTCCAGCATTGCCCAAAATCACAGAAGCAATCATTGAGAGAGCAAAACACCCGACTTATGGATATTTTATGACCAGAGATGAATATTATGATGGAATTATCAAATGGCATGAAGAAAGAAACCATGTAACGGGTTTGAAAAAGGAGCATATTGGTTATGAAAACGGAGTTTTGGGTGGAGTAGCCAGTGTACTTCATGCAGTCTGCTCGTCAGGAGATAATGTTTTGGTGCATGCACCGACATATATTGGCTTTACTGGAACATTGAATAATAACGGTTATCACATTATACACAGCCCGTTGAAAATGGATAAAGAGGGAATTTGGAGAATGGATTTTGAAGATATGGAAGAAAAGATTAAAGCAAATAAAATCCATGCTGCAATTTTTTGCTCGCCGCATAATCCAACCGGGCGCGTGTGGGAACGCTGGGAAATTGAAAAGGCAATGGAAATCTATAAAAAATATGATGTGACTGTTATCTCAGATGAAATATGGTCTGACATTATTCTTTTCGGGAACCATCATATTCCAACGCAATCGGTATCCGAAGATGCTAAAAACAGAACGATTGCATTATATGCACCATCCAAGACCTTCAATCTGGCGGGATTGATTGGCAGTTACCATATTATTTATAATAAGAGACTGAAAGAACGTGTGGTGAAAGAATCTTCTCTGGGACATTACAATTCGATGAATGTTCTTTCTATGCATGCACTGATGGGGGCTTATACACCGGAAGGTCAGGAATGGGTTGGAGAATTATGTGAAGTACTTGGAGAAAATGTCAGATATGCGTGCGATTATATTGATGAACATTTTGCAGGAGTTTCCGTGTCAAGACCACAGGGGACTTATATGCTTTTTGTAAATTGTGAGGAATGGTGTAAAAAACATGAGAAGAGTCTTGGGGAACTCCTGAATATGGGGTTTGAGGCGGGTGTGTTCTGGCAGAATGGAAAACCATTTCATGGAGAGTGGTATATACGTATGAACCTTGCTCTCCCTAAATCCAGAGTTATGGAAGCATTTGATCGCTTGGACAAATATGTATTCAATGCCTGATGGTAGTCCTGATTTCAAAAGTTAATAGATGATCAAAAAGTGGGCTGTGAAAAATTATATCCGCATTTTTTCACAGCCCCTTTATATTTGATATTTATTCGATATTATCTGGTTTTTCCGGCTCATATTTTTTGAATATCCGGTCAAACAGAATACTGTAGATAAATGCTACTACAGAGAATCCGCAGATCCCGCTGATCACAACGACCAGAGCAAATGTCTTAACAGAGCAGGCGCATAAGTACAGGATCAGTCCGGTGATCACCAACATTACCAGTGTATACGGCAGGTGTCCGAATGTCATAAAAACTGCATTTTTTAACGCCTGTGTTGTACTGCACACAAAATGTGAGATGATCGGAAAGACATATAAGAATACAGATAATGCAATGAGACATACACACCAGAGGAGAATGCGTATCACTGCAAACAGTGTTGTATTCTGTGAATTGATGATGTAAAAATCCATTCCAAGAAAGATAAAGACCAGAATGGAAAATACCCATATCAGTGTACCTTGTTTAAAATTCTGACGGAATGATTTCCAGAAATTCTGCCAGATGTAGGGGTCCTCACCACGGACCATCTTCAGTGTCACATAGGAAAGTGCGCTGGTGGATGCGCCGATGGTGATGATCGGAACACAACTGAAGATAAAGATCAGGTTCAATAGGATCAAATCAAATATTTTTGCGATGAACTCCATAATAGGGTTATCGGGATTGAAAAAAATCGACTCATAATAATTATCCCTCGTATAAAAATAAATAATAATAAAATCTCTAACTATTGTAACATATTATATATAGGATGTGAAAGATATGTTATAATTTTACATATGACGTCAAACAGGCAGATCATTTTTAAGTCGTCATTGAAAAAAGGAGGAAATATATTTGGACAAAAATTTTGGTTCAATGCCGTTGGGAAAAAAGGTAGAATATCTGTGGATGTACTATAAGATATGGCTGGTTATACTTGCAGTGGTAATCGGTGTTATCTACCTTGGCTGTATGATGTACAAGGGCAGACATACGACAGTTCTTCTGAATGTAGCGGTCACAGGGGGCGATTCGCAGAAGGCAGAAGAATTGAACAAAGATTTCTGTAAATACGCAGGCATTGACGAAAAGGACGGGATCATCCGGATACAGGCGAACATTCCGGAAGATGGAGGAAGCCTGTCCTCAAAGACAGCGCTGACAACGCTGGTAGGCGCAGATGCAGTGGATGTACTGATCTGTAGAGAAGATGTATATCAAGAGTACAAAAAAAGCAGGACGGTTTCAAGAAACCATTGATTTTCCGGAAGATAATATGCTTAAAAAGAAGAAAATTATTTCTTATGATGATGCGCATGCGGCTATCATGGTGAATGCACAGAATCAGAAAATGGCAGGAAAAATTCATCAGCTATCTGGAACAATTAAACCACATAAATAATGCAAATTAAGAAAATAATAGGACAAAGATTTCTGGAAACAGTTATACTACAATGAATCTAGAAACGAAAGATCCTAAAGACATGGAGGTAATTATAATGAATAAACCAGTATTAGTGATCATGGCAGCAGGAATGGGAAGCAGATACGGAGGTCTGAAGCAGTTAGATCCTGTAGACAATGACGGACATATTATCATGGATTTTTCCATGTATGATGCAAAGAGAGCCGGCTTTGAGAAGGTCGTATTCATAATCAAACACGAGATCGAAGAAGAGTTCAAAGAGCATGTGGGAAAACGTATGGAAAAATACATGGACGTAGCATATGCTTATCAGAATATCGACAACATTCCGGAAGGCTATGAAGTACCGGAAGGACGTGTAAAACCTTGGGGAACAGCACATGCTGTATATAGCTGTATGGATGAGATTGACGGACCGTTCGCAGTGATCAATGCAGATGACTATTATGGAGTAGAAGCATTCAAGCTTATCTATGATTATCTGTCTACACATGCAGATGATGATAAGTACAGATATACAATGGTCGGATATCATCTTGCCAATACGGTAACGGACAACGGATATGTATCCAGAGGTGTATGTGAGACGAATGAGAATGGAGAACTGGTATCCGTAACAGAACGTACCAGAATCGAAAAGTACAACGGCGGCGTTGCATACACAGAAGACGACGGTAATACATGGGTACAGGTACCGGATGATACAACGGTATCTATGAACATGTGGGGATTTACAAAGAGTATCTTAGAAGAGATCAAAGCAGGATTCCCGGCATTTCTTGACAAAGGACTGCAGGAGAATCCTATGAAATGCGAGTATTTCCTGCCAACTGTAGTAAGTAATCTTCTTGCGGAAGACAAAGCAACAGTATCGGTACTGAAATCCGCAGATAAATGGTATGGAGTAACTTATAAAGAAGATAAACCGGTTGTGGTTGCAGCCATTCAGAGAATGAAAGACGAAGGACTGTACCCGCAGCATCTTTGGGAGGGAAAATAAATGAATCCTGTAACACGGGAACAAAGAGATGAAGCGATTGCACATTTTAAATATGAAGGAACATTAGTAAAGGACTGTCCATACGGAAGCGGACACATCAATGATACATTTCTTCTGGTATTCGAGATTGCCGAGATGGGAAGAATCAAAGTCATTCTTCAGAGAATGAATTCTACGGCATTTCCAAAACCGGTAGAAGTCATGGAGAATATCACAGGAGTGACATCATTTCTGAAAAAGAAGATTATAGAAAATGGTGGAGATCCGGAACGTGAGACATTGAATGTGATCCCGGCGGTTGATGGGAAACCATATTACATAGATTCTACGGGAGATTACTGGAGATCCTATAAATTTATTACCGATGCAAGTACCTATGATCTGGTAGAGAAGCCGGAGCAGTTTTATGAAAGTGCGGTGGCATTCGGGAATTTCCAGAGTCTGCTGTCTGACTATCCGGCGGAGACACTGCATGAGACGATAGAAAAGTTCCATGATACGAGAAACCGGTTTGCGCTGTTTAAGAAAGCAGTGGAAGAAGATGTTATGGGAAGAGCAGCTTCTGTAGAGAAAGAGATCCGGTTCGTTCTCGAAAGAGAAGAGATTGCTAATTGTTTTGCAGAAATGCTGGACAGGCATGAGCTTCCACTTCGTGTTACACACAATGATACAAAATTGAATAATGTTATGCTGGACGATAAGACCGGGAAAGGAATCTGTGTGATCGATCTGGACACAGTTATGCCGGGGCTTGCGATGAATGATTTCGGGGATTCCATCCGTTTCGGTGCAAGTACGGCACTTGAGGATGAGACAGACCTTACGAAAGTATCCTGCAGTATGGAATTATTTGAATTGTATACGAAAGGATTTTTAAAAGGATGTGACGGAAAGCTGACAGCTAAGGAGATCGAGCTGATGCCGATGGGCGCAAAGACGATGACATTTGAATGTGGTATGCGTTTCCTTACAGATTATCTGCAGGGAGATAAATATTTCAGGATACACAGAGAAGGTCATAATCTTGACAGATGCCGTACCCAGTTCAAGCTTGTTGAAGATATGGAACAAAAGTGGTATACTATGAACGAAATCGTGAAAAAGTATAGTAACAACTAGGAGGTACTATTGTGGCCAAGAAAATATTAATTACCGGAGGAGCCGGTTATATCGGAAGTCATACGGCACTGGAACTTTTGAATGAAGGATATGAAGTGGTTGTATATGACAATCTTTGTAATTCATCTAAAGAATCTTTAAAAAGGGTAGAAGAGCTTACCGGAAAGACGATTACATTTTATGAAGGGGATGTAATGGATGAAGCTGCATTGAAGGCAATGCTGGAAAAAGAAGGCGTAGATGCGGTTATCCATTGTGCAGCACTGAAAGCAGTCGGAGAATCCGTACAGAAGCCATTAGAGTACTACCGTAATAATATAACAGGAACTCTGACACTGATGGATGTTATGAAACAGACCGGTGTTAAGAATATTGTATTCAGTTCTTCTGCAACTGTATACGGAAGTCCGGAAGAGATGCCGATCACAGAGGAGTGTCCGAAGGGACAGTGCACGAATCCTTATGGATGGACAAAGTCTATGATGGAACAGATCATGACAGATGTACAGAAGGCAAATCCGGATATGAATGTCATCCTGCTTCGTTATTTCAACCCGGTCGGAGCGCATGAAAGCGGACGTATCGGAGAAGATCCAAAGGGAATTCCGAATAATCTGATGCCATACATTTCACAGGTGGCAGTAGGAAAGCTTGAAAAACTGGGTGTGTTCGGGGACGATTATGATACACCGGACGGAACAGGAGTCCGTGATTATATTCATGTAGTGGACCTTGCAAAAGGACATGTGAAAGCAATTGATTATATCTTCAGCAATCCTGGACTTGACGTGATCAATCTTGGAACAGGTGTGGGATATTCCGTACTTGATATGGTAAAAGCATTTGGAAAAGCATGTGGTAAGGAGATTCCTTACGAGATCAAGCCGAGAAGAGCAGGAGATATCGCAATGTGTTATGCAGATCCTGCAAAAGCAGCGAAAGTTCTTGGATGGAAAGCAGAAAAAGGGTCTGGACGAGATGTGCGCAGACACATGGAGATGGCAGTCACAGAATCCTAACGGATATGAAGCATAAATGAAAAGGAACTTAAGAAATAAAACATAGAAAGATGGGAACACTTAACAGAACGTTAAGATTTCCCATCTTTCTTTTATGATAAGAAATGGTATAATCATCACGTATGTAAAGTGTAGTGTGAGATGCCATCGGCATTTTGTAGTGCAAAAGTAGTGAGTAAGACTCACGAACAGAGGCGAGAATCATGGAAAAAAACGAATGAAAATGGAAAGGTGCAGCTGAAAGGCCAGTTGAAGCTTTATATTCAGTGGCCGGCAATCATGGCATTGCTCCTGATCGCAATGGATCTGTGGGTGTATAAGATGGATCACAGAGCGGGAATCCTGATGGCCGTATTCGTGCTGATATATATCATCATGGTAGGCGGACTGTATTTTTACAGTAAGAATATCATCATGAAGGATCTCGTGGAATTTGCTGCACAGTATGGCATTGTCCAGAATACGCTGCTGAGGGAACTGTCGATTCCCTATGCAATCCTGTTAGATGATGGGAAAGCAGTCTGGATGAATGACGAATTCGAAGCAATTCTGGGCGGAAAGCCAAAAGGAGAAGCTTACATCAGTAAATACATTCCGGAATTGAACCGGAGTATATTTCCAAAAGAGGATCAGCAGAAGGTCACGATGGAAGTATATTATGATGATAAGGAATACCAGGCAGAACTGCGCAGAGTATCGGTAGAGGGATTCAGCGATACGGAACAGCTTATGGAATTGCCAAAGGAGAAGGAATATTTCATTGCGGTATATCTTCAGGATGTTACAGAACTGAACCGTACGATTAGGGAAAATGAAGAACAGAGAATGGTTGCAGGCCTGGTATACATTGATAACTACGATGAAGTGATCGACAGTGTGGAAGAGGTCAGACAGTCACTTCTGATGGCTCTGGTAGACCGTAAGATCAATCAGTATATTGCAAAAGTTGACGGAATCGTCAAGAAGCTGGAGAATGATAAGTATTTCATTATCATCCGAAAGTCTTATTTTAAACAGCTGGAAGAAGATAAGTTCTCCCTGCTGGATGATGTAAAGTCCGTAAATATCGGAAATGGGATTCCGGCAACACTTAGTATCGGTCTGGGACTGAGTTCCGATTCTTATGCACAGAGTTATAACTATGCGCGTGTAGCGATCGATCTCGCACTTGCAAGAGGCGGCGACCAGGCTGTGATCAAGGACTGTCACGGTGTTACCTATTATGGCGGAAAGCGAGAACAGACAGCGAAGAATACCCGTGTAAAGGCGCGTGTAAAAGCCGAGGCACTGCGTGAATTTATCACGGTCAAAGATAAGATATTCGTTATGGGGCATAAGCTGACAGATGTGGATGCGTTCGGTGCGGCAATGGGAATCTATCGTGCGGCACTGGCACTGGAGAAACGTGCTTATATTGTGATCAATGAAGTGTCAGCATCGCTCAGGCCTTTATATGAATTATTCGAACAAGATCCGGCTTACCCGGATGATCTGTTTTTGACATCGTCACAGGCGATGAATATGGCAGACGAGAATTCAATGGTAGTCGTTGTAGATACGAACCGTCCGATGATGACAGAGTGTGAGGACCTTCTGAAGACAACGAAGACGATCGTGGTATTGGATCATCACAGACAGAGCAGTGACAATATTGATAATGCGCTGTTATCTTATATTGAGCCATATGCCTCATCGGCTTGTGAGATGGTATCAGAGGTATTGCAGTATATTGTAGATGGGATCAAGATCCCGAAGATTGAGGCGAGCAGCCTGTATGCCGGCATCATGATCGATACCAACAACTTTGTGAACAGTACCGGAGTCCGTACTTTTGAAGCGGCAGCATTCCTGAGAAGGTCCGGTGCAGATATTACGCTGGTAAGAAAGTTGTTCCGTGACGATATGGAATCTTACAGGGCAAAAGCGGAGATCATCAGCAGTGCAGAAGTGTACCGTAACAAATTTGCCATTGCAAGGGGTGTGGATCTTCACATTGAAAGCCCGACGATCATCGGGGCACAGGCGGCAAATGAATTATTGGACATCAGTGCGATCAAGGCATCATTTGTATTAACAGAATATAATGGAAGAATATACGTCAGCGCACGTTCGATCGATGAAGTTAACGTACAGATCATCATGGAACGTCTGGGCGGAGGCGGTCATATGAACGCTTCCGGTGCACAGTTTAACCATACCGATATGGATGAAGCGGTAGCCTGCTTAAAACAGGTGATTGACGAAATGATAGAAGGAGGAGACTTGTAATGAAAGTAATTTTGACAGAAGACGTAAAGTCACTTGGTAAAAAGGGAGAGATCGTAAACGTCAGCGACGGATACGCAAGAAACTTCATCTTAAAGAAAAATAAAGGTGTAGAAGCTAACGGAAAGAATTTAAATGACCTGAAATTAAAGAAAGCGAACGATGACAAGATCGCTCAGCAGCAGTATGAGGATGCTCAGGAACTTGGCAGAAAGATTGAAGCAGGAAAGATTGAAGTTGCGATCAAGATGGGCGAAGGCGGCAGAGCGTTCGGCTCTGTATCTTCAAAGGAGATTGCAGAAGAAGTCGAAAAAACAGATGGATCTTACGATTGACAAGAAGAAAGTTCAGTTAAAAGAAGCGATCAGAACACTGGGAACACATATGGTTCCGGTTAAGCTGCATCCAAAGGTAACGGCTGAGCTGAAAGTTGTTGTAAAAGAAGAAGCATAGGAGGAATTCAGGCGTGGAAGAAGCACTCATCAAACGAGTCATGCCACACAGCATCGAAGCAGAACAGTCTGTTGTCGGCGCCATGCTTATGGATAAAGATGCCATCACCACTGCAGGAGAAATCATCAGTGGTGATGATTTTTATCAGGCGTCATATGGAGTGATCTTCGATTCGATGATTGAACTGTTCAATGAAGGGAAACCGGTCGATCTGATTACTTTGCAGGAACGACTGAAGGAAAAAGATGTACCGGCAGAGATTGCCAGTCTGGAATTTGTCAGAGACCTGGTGACAGCAGTGCCGACTTCTGCGAATGTGAAATATTATGCACAGATCGTGGCAGACAAATCTGTGATGCGTAAGATGATCAAATTGAATGAAGAGATTGAAAATATGTGCTATGCCGGAAAAGAACCTCTGGAGTCTATCATGGAGCAGACCGAGAAATCCATGTTCCAGTTATTACAGAGACGAACGACCGGCGAATATGTTCCGATCAAGCAGGTGGTCTTGAATGCGCTGGATAAGATTGAAAAGGCATCTAAGAGTAAGGGAACCGTTACAGGAATCCCGACCGGATTCATCGATCTGGATTATAAACTGTCCGGCTTCCAGCCGTCGGATTTCATCCTGATCGCAGCGCGTCCGTCCATGGGTAAGACGGCATTTGTCCTGAACATCGCACAGTATATGGCGTTCAAGAAGAATAAAGCGGTTGCCATCTTCAGTCTTGAGATGTCAAAGGAACAGCTGGTAAACCGACTGTTCTCACTGGAATCACAGGTAGATGCACAGTCACTCAGAACCGGTAATATGAAAGATTCCGACTGGGAGAAGTTGATTGAAGGAGCAGGTGTGATCGGTCAGTCGAAACTGATCATTGATGATACACCGGGTATCTCCATCTCGGAATTAAGATCAAAGTGCAGGAAATATAAGCTGGAGCACGGACTGGATATCATCATCATCGACTACTTACAGTTAATGACCGGAAGTGTAGGAAAGAGTTCCGAATCCAGACAGCAGGAAGTCTCAGACATTTCCCGGCAGTTAAAGGGACTTGCCAGAGAGCTGAATGTGCCGGTTGTATCGCTGTCACAGTTAAGCCGTGCGGTAGAAAGCCGGCCGGACAAGCGGCCGATGCTTTCTGATCTCCGTGAATCCGGAGCCATTGAGCAGGATGCGGATGTGGTAATGTTTATCTACAGGGATGAATACTATAACAAAGATTCAGAGTTCAAAAAACAGGCAGAAATCATTATCGCAAAACAAAGAAACGGTCCGGTAGGGACCGTTAATCTGGCCTGGTTAGGTGAGTACACAAAGTTTGCGAACCTAAGCAGACAGGAAGATTCGTTTTAGTTTTTTTAACTGGACCGGCATCGGCCGAAGCTTTCCGGAAGGATTGCTGCTGGCGGATCAGCTGGTCCAGTTTTTGAATTCCAGCTCTTCCTGGCGTTCTTTTGCATCCAGAAGAAATGTCATCTCCTGGCTGAACATGTTGAGAAGCACTTCGTTGTTATTCTGCAGCATGCGTTTTAACTGAAGCTGTTCCCTGGTCCGTCTGATATCCGGGATCAGGGCTTTGAGATCGGAAAGGGAGACACCCTGTTCGTAGAGATCCCTGATACATGCATATAGTCTGGCATCATCTTTGGTCTCGCGTTTGATTTGTTCTAAAGTATTCAAAGCATTGGTATGATTTCCCACATTAGATACCCCCTTATATTATAATACTTGTCCCTTATGGGTAAATGTATCATAGCACAGGGGAAAGCACCGATTTCGTCAGAATCCGTCGAGGGAAACAAAAATGTTGAAAAATGCGCAGTACATAAATACTGCGCATGAGTTTGTCTGAATATGCAAAAGAACCTGCTGTTGGCAGGTTCTTTGTATATGCTTCTTATTTCGAATGATTAGCCTTCAGAAATAGCTCCTACTGGACACTGAGCTGCACATGCTCCACAATCTACACAAGCGTCAGCATCAATTTCATAATGCTCTGCTCCCTGAGAAATAGCTCCTACTGGACATTCAGCTTCGCAAGATCCACAGCTTACACATTCATCACCAATTACGTGTGCCATAGTATTATACCCTCCTTTGAGTTTAAATTCTAGACATAAACCCAATTCGTTGTCTCTGTCCATATCATAAATACAAAAAATGCTGAAATAAACAAGTAAATTTACATGTTTTTTTAGGAAATACATAAAAGTTTAGTCATAACTAACTTGCGTTAGCAGATACTGTTGTGAAAAAATGCATATTCGGTGGTGAAAAGAGATGTTCTTTTGAATTTGGGTAAATCCCGGTTAAAATTAGAAAAATTTCAATAAAAAATTCAACAAATTTTCACCGTTTTAGGTGTATAGTATAGAATGCTGATGAAGTATAAGAAAAATAGAAGTGAAAATAGGAGTAGAATATAATACAGGTAGAAATGATACCGGATATAGGAGAGAGGAAAATGAAAAGAAATCGAATCATTGCTATGCTGCTTGGTACGGCACTGCTTGTATGCGGATGTCAGCAGACACCGAAAGCAACGGATGAAGAGAAGAAGATTGAAGCAGAGAAGAATACAACCAAGACAGAAGAGAAGGAATATCAGGGCAAATTAGACCTGATCAGTCCGGCGGCTTATAATAATACAAACGGACTGAAGCTGGAAAAAGGGAGACTACATTTCTATTATAGGAAAGGCGAATGGTACGCAGTATTGGGACGAAGTAAAGAAAGGCGTGACACAGGCTGCAGAGGATCTGAATGCAAGTCTTGGATATACAGGAAAAGACAAGATAAAAGTAACGTATAATGCACCGGATAAAGCAGATAATGTGGATGATCAGGTGAACCTTCTGGATGAAGAATTGGACAGATATCCGGTTGCGGTCGGAATCTCGATTGTAGATCTGCAGGCTTGCCAGGTACAGTTTGATCTCGCAACAGACAGCGAGATCCCGGTTGTCACTTTTGATTCCGGGTCTGATTATCAGGGAGTGGCTGCGGATGTATCGACGGACAATGTAGCTGCAGGAACAGAAGCAGCACAGAGACTGGCAGAAGAGATGGGAGACAGCGGGGAAGCAGTTCTGTTCATTCAGGATTCGAAATCACAGGCTGCTCTTCAGAGAGAAAAAGCGGTGACGGATGAACTGACAGCAAACCATCCGAATATTTCTGTGGTAAATGTATATCATATGGACGAATTGAGCAATATGCAAAAGACAGTATCTGACGAGATCAATGCCGGAACTTACCGTCCAAAAGACAGTGAACTTCCGGATGGACAGCTTACCGGAGAAGATATAGTGGCTGCAGACAGTATTACAGAAGACCAGGTAGTCGATTACATCCTTGCCAAACATCCGAATATCACCGGCTGCTTTGCGGCAAACGGTGATTCTGTGAAACAGGCAGTTGATGGACTGAAAAGAAATAAAATGGAGAAAAAAGTAAAAGTGATCGGTTTTGATGCCAATGATGATGAGATCCAGGATCTGAAAGACGGTACGGTTGATGGATTGATCGTGCAGAATCCATTCGGCATGGGATATGCAACCGTGGTGGCTGCGGCAAGAGCTTCTCTTGATATGGGAAATGAAGCTGTGGTGAATACCGGATATACCTGGGTGACAAAAGAGAATCTGAAGACGGATGAAGTGCAGAAGATACTCTATACAAAATAAAAAAGAAAGTCATTTCTGTGAATATGAGCAGAAGTGACTTTCTTTTTTTGGAAGATAAGGGATAATTCCCTGTTACATTAGCCTGCAGCTTTCGGAAGTGAAAATGAAAACTCTGTTCCTACTCCTTCCGTACTCACTACAGTGATGTTCTCACCATGTGCCTGCACCGCTTCTTTTACAATCGCAAGTCCAAGACCGGTGCCTTTCTTATCTTTCCCGCGGGAGAGATCACTTTTGTAAAAACGTTCCCAGATTTTTCCGAGTGCCGCCCTTGGAATTCCGATCCCATTATCTTTGACTGCTGTATATACTTTTTCACCGCGGTCTGTTGTTTCGATGGTAATAATAGAATCCGGATCGCTGAATTTAATGGCATTGTCCAGCAGGTTGTATAAGACTTGCTGGATTTTACGTTTGTCGGCATTTACATTCAGATGCTTTGTTGCGAAGACCAGTTCAATAGAGATCTTCTTCTGGGTGCAGACTCCCTCGAAGGATGCCGCCACGTGTTTGATCATCTCGTGGATATCGAATACCTCCCGGTTGAGAAGCAGGTGATTGGTGTCGAATTCATTTAATGTCAGCAGATCATGTGTCAGGTCTGTCAGACGTTCCGTTTCAAATAAGATAATCTTCAGGTACTTCTCATGTAGTTCAGGCGGGATAGTTCCGTCTGTCATAGCTTCTACATACCCTTTGATGGAAGTAAGCGGAGAACGGAAATCGTGGGATACATTTGCCACAAATTTCTTCTGGTAATCTTCCATATCACGAAGCTGTGAAGACATATAGTTCAGTGATGCAGACAGATAACCCATCTCGTCTTCGGTCGTGACCGGAATCTCATACTCCAGATTGCCGGAAGCATACTGTGTTGCAGCTTCGGTGATCTTGTGAAGCGGGCGGTAGACAAGGAAATGGAATGCCAGCAGGATAATGAACGAGAGCAGGAAGATCACGATGAATGTGATATACACACCACGCATCAATATATCCGTCATAGTATCAACGACGGTAGTGTACTGATGGATCATCAGATAACCTTTTGGAAAATACCCGTAAGTTACCGGAACGGTCACAGTGATGACATCATTGTCGAAATATCCGTGATAATCACCGGTCTGTGAACGGTCACTTCCGGATTCGGCAGGATCAAAATCCTTGATCGTATCCGGAGCGGACGGGTATTCACCGGAATGAGCGGAGGCGATCATGTTACCGTCCCTGGAAACGAACCAGACTGCGGCATCCAGCTGGGTCTCAATCCCGGATAAGATCATCTGTGTATCAGATTCCTGCAATTCACCGGAAAAATAACCGGGAAGATAGCTGGTGGCAACCATCGTAGCCTCCCGGTACATGCTGTTACTTACACGGTTAAAGATCGGTGTACGGACCAGATTTTCTGTCAGCGTTGCGGCTGTAAAAAGGCTTAAGAATCCGAATATGATATAGATAAATATGAATTTTAAATATAATGTACTTTTCATGATATCTACCCGCTGTTATTTTACTTCAAATTTATAACCGATTCCCCATACGGTGCTGAGACTCCAGCCGTTATGATCTTTGATCTTCTCGCGAAGACGCTTGATATGCACATCTACGGTACGGGTATCGCCGATGTATTCGTAACCCCAGATCTGATCCAGCAGCTGTTCTCTGGTGAAGACCTGATTTGGAGAAGATGCGAGGAAATAAAGAAGCTCCAGTTCCTTCGGCGGCATCTCAACGGTATGTCCGTCAACAATGACAGAATAATTAGTCAGATTGATCTCAATTCCCGGATATTCGACACATTTTCCCTTATCTGCCTGAGGGGTCTCAGGTTTTGAACCAACCTGATAGCGGCGTAAAACAGCTTTTACGCGGGCAACAAGCTCTTTGGCATCGAATGGTTTCATAATATAATCATCTGCGCCGAGTTCAAGACCAAGTACCTTGTCGAATACTTCGCCTTTGGCTGAGAGCATGATGATCGGGGTGTTGGATCTGGTGCGGATCTCGCGACAGACCTGATATCCATCGATACCAGGCAGCATAAGATCTAAAAGGACCAGATTCGGTTTGTAAGTATCAAAGGCAATCAGTGCCCGTTCGCCGTCGTGGACCATCATGGTATCAAAGCATTCTTTGGCCAGATATAAAGAGACCAGTTCGGCAATATTTTCATCGTCATCGACGATCAGTATTTTCTGTTTATTCATAGATGTATACGCCTCCCATATGCAGATGCATTTTTTTGTTTTATTTCAGTTCGGCAATGGTTACGCCTGCGTCACCCTCGCCGAAAGCCCCAAGACGGAATGATTTGACATGTTTTTGCCGCTTCAGATATTTGTGGATGCCGGCTCTTAAGGCCCCGGTACCTTTTCCGTGAACGATTCTTACGGAACTGAGATGTGCAAGCGATGCATCATCCAGATACTTATCCAGTTCGGCCACCGCCTCATCGACCGTTTTTCCAAGAAGATTGATCTCCGGACTGATCGCAAGGGATTTGCCCATTTTAACTTTACCTTTGCCGGTCTGACGAGTTCTTCCGGCAAATGAATATGCCGGCGCTTCGTCGATGATCTCCAGATCAGAAATGTTGACTGTGGAGCGCAAGATTCCCATCTGCACGGTGACATTCCCTTTGGCATCCGGAAGTGAAGTGACAGATCCGGTCAGGTTCATGCTGAGTACTTTGACAGATTCACCCAACTTGAAATCACTGGCTTTGTAAGTCTTTTTCGGTTTTTTCCGCATCCGTCTTCATGGAATTCTGTGTGGCATTCATTTTCTTACGGAGACGTTCACGTTCTTTTTCCCATCTCGGCAACGGAAATATTTGCCTTGCCGAACTTGTGGAAGTTACGCATCGTCTCATCGGCGGTTTCCTTGGCATCGGCCAGATCTCATGCGCTTTTTGCATTGGCTTCACGGATGATGCGGTCGCGCTGTCTTCTAATTGTCACGTTTCTGCCGGGTCTCTTCTTGCGAGACGTTCCAGCTCACGTTTGTAGTGCTCGATTTCTTCCTGTTCTTTCCGGATAGTACGCTTACTTGTCTCGAGATCGGTTAACAAGTCTTCGAAGGATTCATCCTGTTCGGTCAGGTGTGTTCTGGCATCATCGATGATGTAATCAGGAAGGCCAAGCTTTCCTGCGATGGCAAACGCATTACTCTTTCCCGGGATACCGATCAGAAGACGGTAAGTCGGACTGAGCGTCTCGACATCAAATTCACAACAGGCATTCTCAACACCTGGTGTGGAAAGAGCGAAGACTTTCAGCTCACTGTAGTGAGTGGTTGCCATGGTGCGGATACCTCTCTGATGGAGATAGCTTAAGATGGCGATCGCGAGAGCGGCACCTTCAGTAGGGTCGGTTCCTGCGTTCAGCTCATCGAACAGCACCAGAGAATGTTCATCTACATGTTTTAAGAACGAGACGATGTTCGTCATGTGAGAGGAGAAGGTACTGAGGCTCTGCTCAATACTTTGTTCATCCCCTGATATCGGCATATACATTTTCAAAAACGAGCCAGCTCCGAACGGTCCAGTGCAGGATATGAAGTCCCGCCTGTCCCATCAGGGTAAATAATCCGACCGTTTTTAAGGAAACAGTCTTACCGCCGGTGTTCGGTCCGGTTACGATCAGAAGGTCGAAAGTGTCACCGAGAGTGACGGTGATCGGAACGACTTTCTTCTTATCTAACAGAGGATGACGTCCTTCGCGGATATGGATTTTTTCCCTTTGTATTGAAGACAGGCTTACTTGCGTTCATAAGAATTGCAAGGTTCCCTCTTGCGAAAATGAAGTCCAGTTCCGTCATGATTTTATAGTCGGTGCGGATGGACTCTGTATATTCTGCGACATCGGCACTTAAGCGTGCAAGGATTATCTGTATCTCTTCCTGCTCTTTGCCGTAAAGTTCTTTCAGGTCATTATTCAGTTTTACAACAGACATCGGCTCGATGAACAGGGTAGAGCCTGTGGCAGACTGATCGTGGATCAGACCGGATACCTGGCTCCGATATTCGGCTTTGACCGGGATACAGTAGCGGTCCCCGCGCATTGTGATGATCGAATCCTGCAGATAGGTGCGGAGTGAACCATTGACCAGAGAAGATAAGGTAGAATGTACTTTATCGTTGATCTGGTTCATGGAGCGGCGGATCTGCTTCAGAGTGCTGCTGGCATCATCGCTGATCTCATCTTCGTCAATGATACATCTGCGTATCTCGGTGCTGATCAGTGTCAGCGGCTCAATCTGCTGGAAAAATATATCCAGACAATCTTCCGCATCGTCTACAGTCTCATGACGGCCGTAGGCTTTGATCTGCCCTGCATTTTCCAAAAGCTTGCAGATGCGCAGGAGTTCCCCGCTTCCAAGAGCTGCACCGACTTCCAGACGCTTTAAAGATTCCCCGACCGGGTTGCAGCTTCCGAAAGAAGGACGTCCCTTCCTGATGATACGGGTAAATGCGGCGGCAGTCTGTTCCTGTGCAGTATTGATATCCGGAAGAGAGGTCATGGGTTTCAATCTCTTGCAGCGTTCTTTGCCGCCGAAAGAGGTTGCCTGTTCTATTAAGATGTCAATAATTTTATGATATTCTAATTTCGTTAATGTTTTTTATTCATGTTTTTCACCTGGATCTATTCTATGTTACTGTATGTACAGTAATTCTGGTCAGTAACTATTCTACCTTATTTGCGCTATAAAGAAAAGGATAATATTGAACATTCCCATTCCATACGGTATACTATAAAAAGGATTGTAAAGGAGATGGAAGAGCTGATGGATGAGCAGAAACATCTGAAAAATGAACAGGGCGAACCTGGAAATAAAACTGAAAAATCAGAGTATTTATTTATGCAGGAAACAATCAAAGATGAGAACAGCCGCGGGGAAAAAGTACCGTAAAGATCTGCTTCGGATCGCAGGACTTGGAGTGGCGTTCGGTGTGTGTGCCTGCATTAGTTTTTCTGCGCTCAGGCCATGGCTTGATGAAAAGTTTCCCGGAGATTCACAGGAAGTTGTAATACCAGAAGAAAAAGAGGAAGAAAAGTCGGATGAAACCACTGCAGATACCGGCAATGACAGTACAGTACAGACGCTTGGCATTGACAGTTACAGAGAACTTCAGAAAGCAATGAATTCAGTAGCATCCGAAGCCGCAAAATCGGTAGTTGAGGTCATCGGTATCTCGGGAGAGCAGGACTGGACGGAAGAATCTTATGATAATAAGAACAGTGTGTCCGGACTGATCATTGCGGATAATGGACAGGAACTTCTGATATACGGAAAGACTTCTATATTAAGAGATACAAAAGAGATCCATATCAGATTCGCGGATGGGACAACGAAGCAGGCTTCTGTGAAGAAGAAGGATGAAAGTCTTGGATTTGCGATCTATGCTGTAGCCAAAAGCAGCATCGCGCAGTCAACATGGCAGCAGATCAGTATTGCAACTCTTGGCAGTTCCGGTTCGGTACAGAAAGGAGATGCTGCGGTGGTTCTCGGAAAACCGTTCGGTTATGCGGGAGCGGTTGGATTCGGAACAATTGCGAGCAGCAGAAATGAACTGGACGGTGATGACGGAAGTTATCCGCTTCTTTGTACAGACATTGGTGCGGCAGAGGACGGGACAGGTGTGATCATCAACCTGTCGGGCGAAGTGGTTGGAATTATTGACCAGGGCATATCCGGAAACAGCAGCAAAGAACTGGTGACCGGTTATGGAATCTCAGGATTGAAATCAGAGATTGAACTGTTATCCAACGGTCAGGCGGTGCCATATATCGGCATCCGTGGACTGGATGTGACGGCAGAGATCGAAGCGCAGGGAATTCCCGAAGGCGTGTATGTCCGGACTGTAGAGACGGATTCACCGGCAATGGCAGCAGGGATCCAGAGTGGAGATATCATTACGGAGGTAGCAGGGAAGAAGATAACATCACTATCAGCCTACCAGAGTGTACTGCGGGACCAGAAAAGCGGCAGTAAGATCAGACTCAAAGGACAGAGACAGGGATCCGGTGGTTATGTGGACATTTCCTTTGACGTGACAGTCGGAAGTAAGGAGTAGTCTGCCGGACTGGATGTTTTGGTGTCGGGACAGTTGTAAAATAAAGATATAGAATATAGAAAGAGGAAATAAGATGAGATATATCAATACCCTTCACGAAGGGGAAACGATCAGAAATGTATATTTGTGTAAAGGAAAGCGTTCGGCGGAGACAAGAAACGGAAGACCGTATGATAATCTGATCCTTCAGGATAAGACCGGAACACTGGACGGAAAAGTATGGGATCCGAATTCCGGCGGGATCGCAGACTATGATGAGCTGGATTTCATTGAGGTATATGGTGAGATCATCAGCTATAACAATAATCTGCAGATGAATATCAAGCAGATCAGAAAGGTGCAGGAAGGCGAATACATCGCGGCCGATTATATGCCGACAACAGAGAAAAGTACAGATGGCATGTATGAGGAACTGCTTGGATACATTAGGAAAGTAGACAACCAGTATCTGAGACAAGTACTGGATCATTATTTTATAAAAGACGAGACATTTATCCGTAATTTCAAGGGACATTCGGCCGCGAAGACGGTACATCACGGGTTTGCCGGAGGACTTCTGGAACATACACTGAGTGTTGTGAAGTTCTGTGATTACATGGCAGGGGCATATCCGATCCTGAATAAGGATCTGCTTTTCACAGCGGCAATCTGTCACGATATCGGAAAGACGAAGGAACTGTCATCTTTCCCGGAAAATGATTACACAGACGAGGGACAGCTTCTGGGACATATCGTGATCGGTGTGGAGATGATCGGAGATGCAGTCCGCAATATCCCGGATTTTCCGGAGAAACTTGCGAACGAATTAAAACACTGTATTGTTGCACATCATGGAGAACTGGAATACGGTTCCCCGAAGAAACCGGCACTTGCCGAGGCGATGGCTCTGAATCTTGCTGACAATGCAGATGCGAAGATGCAGACCCTGACAGAGTTATTCAAAGATAAAAAAGGGTAATGACTGGCTGGGATATAACCGCCTGTTTGAATCAAATATCAGAAAGACAGTTATCTAATGATGCAGAAGAATGAATTAGTAAAGGTTAAAATTGAAGATATCGGAGTCGGAGGAGAAGGCATCGGCAAGGTGGACGGGTATACACTGTTCATCAAAGATACCATTATAGGGGATGTTGTAGAGGCAAAGGTCATGAAAGCCAAGAAGAATTACGGCTATGCCCGCCTGATGAATGTCCTGACTCCATCGGAAGACCGCGTAGAGAAAGTGGTCTGTCCGATGGCGAGAAAATGCGGTGGATGTCAGATACAGGAGATGAAGTACCCGGCACAGCTTGCATTTAAAGAATCTAAGGTATGCGGCAATCTGGAGCGGATCGGAGAAGTTCCGGGTGAACTTCTGGATCAGATCATGCATCCGGTTGTCGGCATGGACGAGGAAGGAATGCAGCCGTTCCGCTACCGTAATAAGGCACAGTTTCCGATTGGGACAGACAAAGACGGCAGAGTGACCGCCGGATTCTATGCCGGCAGAACACACAGCATTATTGGGAATACAGACTGTGTACTTGGTGTGGAAGTGAATGAAGAGATCTTGAACTGTATCCTGGATTTTATGGAAGAATTTGAAATTCCGGCATACGATGAAGTGAAACATAAGGGACTGGTGCGCCATGTGCTGCTCCGTTACGGATTTAAAACGGATGAGATCATGGTGTGTTTGGTCATCAATGGAAAGACCATTCCGCACTGCCATGATCTGGTCGGACGTCTCCGACAGATTCCGGGCATGACAAGCATCACACTCAGCTCGAATACGGCGAAGACGAATGTGATCATGGGCGATACGATCCGCCTTCTGTGGGGGCAAGAGTTCATCACAGACTATATCGGTGAGATCAAGTATCAGATTTCCCCTCTGTCATTTTACCAGGTGAATCCGGTCCAGACAGAGAAGTTATACGGATTGGCACTGGACTATGCAGGTCTTACAGGCAATGAGACAGTGTGGGATCTGTACTGCGGAATCGGAACCATTTCCCTGTTCCTTGCGAAGAAAGCAAAGCAGGTATATGGTGTAGAGATTATACCTCAGGCCATTGACGATGCAAAGAATAATGCGAAGATTAATAACATTACGAATGCGGAATTCTATGTAGGCAAGGCAGAAGAAGTTCTGCCGGAATATTATAAAGAATATGAAAAGACACATAACGGAGAGACGGCGCACGCTGATGTGATCGTGGTCGATCCGCCGAGAAAGGGCTGTGAGGAATCCCTGCTTCAGACGATCGTGGATATGCAGCCGGAGAAAGTCGTGTATGTAAGCTGCGACAGTGCAACGCTTGCGAGGGATGTGAAGTTCTTAAGAGCAAAGGGATATGAACTTAAGGATGTGACGCCGGTGGATCAGTTTCCGCATACGGTGCATGTTGAGACGGTAGTACTGCTTTCCCACAAAAAGCCAGACGGACATATCAACGTAAAAGTTGAGTTTTGGCGAGGGTGAGGGAAAAGTTCCACTTGATAATATTGCTAAAAGAGCGGAAAGCTATAAGCCCAAAGAACGAGTGACCTACAAAATGATAAAGGAGTACATAGAAGCTAAATACGGCTTCAAGGTACATACCGCATATATCGCAGAGGTAAAGAGAGATTTAGGCTTGCCAATGTACGATG